>JGI24700J35501_10930787_pt1 | contig 24036 bp, 23 predicted proteins | sample TergutTh196P1_FD_35501 | JGI IMG/M metagenome (IMG submission 35501)
AATAGTTATAGAAGTGCCAACGATACAGCAAGATTTAACTGACAATATTATTGGCATTGACTTAGGGATAAAAGAATTAGCAGTAACTTCTGACGGAGCGGTTTACGAAAACATAAACAACAGCAAAGAAGTTAAGCGGCTAAAAAAGGCATTAAAGCGTGAACAACGTTCGTCCGCTAGAATGCTAGAAGAAAATACCGAATCTAAAGACAAAAATGGCAAACCAAAATACAAAAAACCGTTACACGAGTGCAAAAACTTTCAAAAATCAAAGAAAAAGCAAGGGCGAATACATCGCCGCTTGACAAACATAAGAACAAACCATCTGCACCAAACAACAGCCGAGATAGTGAAAACCAAGCCATCTCGGATAGTTATGGAAAATTTGAACATTAAAGGCATGATGAAAAACGAGCATTTAGCAAAAGCAATCTCCGAGCAAAAGCTATACGAATTTCGCCGACAAATCCAATACAAATGCCAATTAAATGGAATTGAGTTTGTTTTAGCAGATAGATTTTATCCCAGTTCAAAAATCTGTAGCAAATGTGGAACAAAAAAAGCTAACTTAAAGTTAAATGACAGAGTTTTTCGCTGTGAATGTGGATATACACAGGACAGAGACTTGAACGCTGCATTAAATTTAGCCCGCCTGCCTGTCCGCCGACAGGTGGACCGGACGGGCAGGCAAAGTGTGTAGCCTAACTGGCTACTAAAATACCTATCGATACTAGGAAATTTAAGACTACGGAGCATTAAACAAACGAGAGTAGCTTGCACCACAGCCAAATCGGATGCACTGATGTAGTAAGTCTATGTGGCGACACTGGACACAGTAAAAATGTATATACTTTGTTATATTTGTATATGTTTTTCGTATCGGATAATCTGCTAAAATCGGAATTTCAAAAAGAATATTACCTTGCGTTGCAAAATTTTTTGAAAGAAGAATATCAAACCGCAACAATATTTCCCGATAAACAGGATATTTTCAACGCTTTTAAGTTGACATCTTATAAGCAAACAAAAGTGGTTATTTTGGGACAAGATCCCTACATAAATCCGAACGAAGCTCATGGATTAGCCTTTTCGGTAAAGCCGACTGCGAAAATTCCGCGATCTTTAGCAAATGTTTTCAAAGAATTGGCAACTGATTTGGGTTGCAAAATTCCCAACAACGGTTGCTTGGAAAACTGGGCAAAACAAGGCGTTTTGCTACTTAATACTGTGCTTACTGTTCGCCAAAACATAAGCAAATCTCATGCCAATCAAGGCTGGGAAATTTTTACCGATTACGTCATAAAACGGCTAAACAAAAAAAATGAACCGCTAGTTTTTATGCTGTGGGGCAACGATGCTCAAAAAAAGCAAAAATTGCTGAATAATCCCAAACATTTAATACTAAAAGCGGCGCATCCAAGCCCGTTAGCAAGCAAAGCCTATTTTGGCTGTAAACATTTTTCGCAAGCGAATGATTTTTTACAAAAAAACAAAATGTCAATCGTAAATTGGCAAATACAAAATGTGTAATTTTACGTATATATTATAAATATGAATCCGCCATGTTCTTGATGTATTGAAAGGATTGAAACAATGTTTGATGTAGCATTATTGGGTACTGGAGGAATGATGCCGTTACCTAATCGGTTTTTAACGGCTATGATTTGTCGCACTAAAGGTTATACTTTGCTGGTTGACTGTGGCGAGGGAACGCAAATAACCTTAAAAAAATTAGGTTGGGGGTTTAAGAATATTGATGCGATTGCAATAACGCATTTTCATGCGGATCATATTTCTGGGTTGCCTGGGATGCTACTTGCCATTGGCAACTCGGAACGCACCGAGCCGTTGCAAATGTTCGGGCCGCCAGGACTCGCCAACGTTGTCGAAAAATTGCGAGTAATTGTCCCCGAACTGCCCTTTGACATTTTTTTTACCGAATGGTCAAAAGAGGTTACAAGTGCCGAGTTATTGCCCGATTTGCAGCTAAAATGTCTGCCATTAAACCACGGAATGCCCTGTTTTGCGTACTCTGTAACTTTGCACCGACAAGGGCGTTTTGATGTGGAACGTGCCAAAGCCGCAAATGTTCCCATGAAAATATGGTCGGCACTACAAAAACAGGAAAAAGTAGTGTATAATGAAATTATCTACACAAGCAACATGGTGCTAGGCGAACCACGAAAAGGCTTAATGATAGGCTATTGCACAGATTCGCGCCCGACTGCCGATTTGCCAAGTTTTATGCAAAATGCCGATTTGCTTATCTGCGAAGGACTATACGGCGATCCCGATAAACTGGAAAAAACAATAGCACGAAAACACATGACATTTAACGAAGCCGCCAAAATAGCCAAAACCGCAAACGCCCAAGAACTATGGCTAACCCATTTTAGCCCCGCTATGCACAATCCCCAAGATTACCACAAAGAAACCCAAAAAATTTTTCCCAACACAATTATCGGCAAAGACAGAATGACCAAAACCCTAACCTTCGAAGAAGACTAAAATTAACACAATAAAAAAATGCGGGTCAAGGGCGCGCGCGTCCTTGCGGGTGTGGGCAGCCTGCCCGCCGGCAGGCGGGCGCCCACGGTTTTATGTTTTGCTTGTAAAAGGAGGAGGATATATTTGACTGATTTTGAAGTTGTACAAGATTGTTTGGCTGGCAACAAAGATGCTTTTGAAGAGATTGTTGCTAGGTACAAAAATTTGGTTTATTCGATTATTTTGAGAATGACGAATGATAGAGAAGAGGCGAACGATTTAGCCCAAGAAGTTTTTTTGAAAATTTATAAGAATCTTAAAAGCTATTCGCCAGAATTTAAGTTTAGCACCTGGACAATGCGTATCACAAGCAACCACGTTATCGACTTTAGACGTAAGCAAAAACAGGAAACAGTCTCTTTGGAAACCACCGAAGCTACTTTAGTTGCCGATGCAAAAGATTCTCCCGAAACCGCACTGCTGCGTAAAGAAGAAGCCGAACGTATTCAGCGCTTGCTTGACGAACTGCCCAATATGTACAAAATTCCCCTGGAAATGTACCACAAAGCCGATATGAGCTACCAAGAAATTTCCGACGCTCTCAACGAACCTATCAGCAAAATTAAAAATCGTATCTTTAGAGGTCGCAAAATAATTAAAACTCGCTATTTAGAAGAAGGAGGTCTGTAATATGGTTTGTGAAAAAGCACAAGATTCTATTATGCTATATCACGAAAAACGCCTGCATCCATTGCAAAAACTGGACTTGCACAAGCATATAAATAATTGTGTCAACTGTAAAGAATTGTTTTTGGCTATGGACGATTTGCAAATATTTGATAAAATTGACAAAATTGATACACTTGACAACATCGAAAAACTCGCCGAACCGCCTGTCGATTTTCAGGCAAATGTTATGGCACAAATATCTAATTTGCCAACCTATAAACTCGATGATTCCAAATGGCTACAATGGGGACGTATTGCTATGTGCCTGTATTCGCTTACTTTAGCCGCTTTGCTACTGATTATTTATAATACCGATTGGATTCCTGTCAACGATTTTGCTACTCCAAATTTAATGCTGTGGATTGAAAATGTTAATTTAACGTTGACAAATTTCGGGCAAACGTTTAATACTTTCCTTGTCGATAATATTGTGCATTTAAGCAATTATTTGCTGATGTTTGGGCTGTTTTTGAGTTTGCTATCGGTTTTTATGTTCCAAAAGGAGCGAGTTTTTGTGGCAGTTGCAAACTTTTCTCCCTTTGCAAAATTTTCCAAAAAAGATAGCAAAACAGGTAAAAAATCATGATGCAAACCGTTATCCTCGGAATTGAGACATCTTGCGACGAAACCGCCGCCGCCGTTGTCGTAGACGGTCGCAAGATGCTTTCTAATATTGTGTCATCGCAAATCGATATTCACAGAGAATATGGCGGCGTTGTCCCTGAAATTGCCGCTCGCAAGCACGTTGAAAGTATCTCATTTATTGTGCAACAAGCCCTTAAAGTTGCCAATATGTCGCTTGACGATATTAACGGAATCGCCGTATCTAACGGGCCTGGACTTGTCGGTGCTTTGCTTGTGGGATTATCGTTTGCTAAATCGCTTGCTTTTGCCAAAAAATTGCCGCTGATGGGCGTACAACACATATATAGCCACATTTGCGCAAATTATCTGACGGACGAAACTTGGCAACCGCCTTTTATTTGCTTGGTTGTTTCTGGTGGACATACGCATATTATCGAAGTAGCCGATTACAACAAATGCGTAATTTTAGCACGAACCAGAGACGATGCGGTCGGTGAAGCGTTCGACAAAGTTGGGCGTATATTAAAATTGCCGTATCCTGGCGGCCCAGAGATTGACAAGCTGGCAACTTTTGGCAATGCAACCGCCGTAAAATTTCCCAAAAGTTCCTTTGAGGATAGCTTGGATTTTAGTTTTAGTGGGCTAAAATCGGCAGTATTTCAATATTTGCAAAAAAATCCCGTGTCAACAGAAGAAGATATTGCTAATATAGCGGCATCTTTCCAAAAAACAGCCGTTGACATTTTGGTGGCAAATACAATAACGGCTTGCAAGCAAAAAGGGTTGACTTCGGTTGCAATCGCTGGCGGAGTAGCCGCAAATAAAGGCTTGCGTGCCGCAATAACTGCCGCTTGTTCCGAGAATAATTTTTCTCTGCATTTGCCAAATATCGAGTATTGCACAGATAACGCCGCAATGGTCGCTAGCGGCGGATTTTACAAATATAAGTTAGGTTTGTTTGACAAATATAATCTAAATGCGTATCCTAGCATAGATATATAAATATTATTAAGAAGTGGTGTAAATATGGATAAATTTTTTTCTAATTTTATGAATGCTTTGCCCGTGTTTTTGTGCGTAATGGACTGCGAAACCAACGATTTTGTATACTGCAACAAAATGGCAGAAAATTGTCTTAATAAAATGCCCGATAAAGATAAATTTGACTTTATAAAGGAAATAATATCAAAAGGTTCGTTAAGCACCCATTTTGAAAGCCTCGAAGGCGAGGGCGAACATTGGTTTTACATGGAAACGGTCAAATTTGAATGGCTAGATGCCAAAGAATGCGTGATTATCTTGGGATCGGATCAATCCGATTACATTTTTAACGAAAATATTATCAGCACCGAGGCTTACATAGACAAATTGACAGGCTTAAGCAACCAAAAAATAGGAATAAAAATGCTAAATAAATTCATAGCCGAGCAAAAAACAACAAATGTGCCGTTTACTGCCGCTTTTGTGGATTTGGACAATTTGAATTATGTCAACGATAATTTTAGCCGAGATGAGGGCGATAATTATATTTTAACAGTGGTTGATTTAATCACAAAATCCATTCGCAAATCGGATATTTTCGTAAGAATGGGCGGCGATGACTTTTTGCTGATTTTTCCGACCTGTAAAATTCATGTTGTCAACACAATTTTGCAAGAGGTTTCAAATCGGCTAAAAAGCATTGGCAACAGCCCTGCAAAATCCCATTTTGCGATAAATTACGGCGTATTAGAAATAAACGCCGAAGACGAACGCACTACGCCCGATGTACTTGACGAACTGGACAAAATAATGTTGAATATGCAAAAAAGCAGGTAACACAAATGTCGTATATATTATCTAGGATAGGCGAGTTTGAGCTTATCGAGAAGAAATCCCAATTTTTGGGCAAATGCGGTTATGTGGAATCTGCCGAAGAGGCGATTGCGTTTGTAAACGCCGTAAAATCTGCTCACAAAGAGGCGAATCACAATGTTTTTGCCTATTCTATTTTGGCGGAAAATATTATCCGTTTTAACGATGACGGCGAACCCAAAGGTACGGCTGGAATGCCAATTTTGAATGTGTTCCAAAAATCTGATATAATCAACTATGTTTGCGTAGTTACAAGATATTTTGGCGGTATTTTGTTGGGTGCAGGCGGGCTTGTCCGTGCGTACACAAAGGCGGCAAAAGGTGCAATGGATGCCGCCGCTCCGCAAGAGTTGCTTTTTTATACGACATACAGCTTATCTTGCAAATATTCCAACCTTGACAAAATTAAATATACATTAGATAAGCTAGGTGCAGAGGTTTTAGAATGGCAATATACCGACATTTGCAAGGCGAATATCCGAACATTAAGCACGTTAAATTTATTTGAAACCGACGTTAGTCAACTGGCAAATTTGGAGGTTTTGGATTCAGATGAAGTTAAGTAAAAATTTGTATAATTTAATACTTGACATAAAGTTGAATCCTGCTTTATATTTAGGCAAGCCAACCTTGACAGGCTTGCAATATTTTATTAGCGGATATGTCAACAAAGAAATAGAAGTTGACGAAAAAATTGAAGTTGCTTTAGATTTATTTGAGTTTAACAATTATCTGGAAGATTTTTACGGCATTTTGCCAGTATCTAAAAATTGTTTTATGGTAATTGGCGAGCATTGCGAAACTGACGAACGGGCTTTTTATTTGTTTTTTGAGTTGTTGCAAAAATTTTGCGAGGGGAAATGTTGAACTTCCGCAGTTTTCAAACCTCGCTTGGCGTATCTAATTATAAACTTTGGAGGGACAAATACATGGATATTACAAGCAGCAGTGGAATTTACTACAATTTCTTTCAAGATATTCGCAAAAATCCCGATAAATATCTAAAAAAGTCAACCCTTAATCATTTATCTTCGTGTATTATGGGCTATCAGTTTTGTTTTGGCTATTGTATATTTCCGTTAGGGTACAATATTAACGGATTACACAAGGGCAAAATAGCGTTTTCTTTGTTTGGACCTCATAACTTTGTTGAATTTGTTACTAAAAAATTTCACGATAAGTTGCAAGGGCAAAATGTAATGACTAAAGATATTTTTGGCATTTTGGAACTCATTTTTAGTGAAACGGATGCGTTCGTCCAGTATTTTGAACTTATGGACGAATATTTGGCAATATTGGAAAATACTCTGCCTGACGGAAAACCGCCCGCTAAACGAAGAAAAGCAGCACCTTACGAAAAACTAGAAGAGGCTTTTGACAACTTATATTGCGAAATGATGTCAAGTATGAAAATTCATTATAATTTTTACATTATGGAAAATTCTTTAGAACATTTTGAGGATTTTCTTAATGGTTATCATGCTTGCCTTACATTGCACGGTGTTCCGCTTGCTTTGTATTCGAAATTTAATGCTTACGTTGCAGATAAATATAATGCGGGTTATAAATCAACGGTTTGCGATATTATATACTCGCTTGGAAATGATTCGCAAAAATCACTTGAGATGGTTTTTGAAATGTTTGAGGAATTTGTGGAGATTGAATTTGCGATGTAGGTTGTAGTACACGGGCGGATATTATCCGCCCCTACGTTCTAGGTAGGAGGTAAAAATTATTATGAATTTAGAAAATCGTAGCGGCAAGAAGTTCAACCCTTTGAAAGAATATATAATAAATGAACAAATTGATTTTTATAAACATATTATTGTATTATTATCAATATATTTATATGAAGATTTTGTTGCTATTTTATACGCATTTGAAGAGCCAAAAATGGAATATAGAAGAATGCTTACAAATTACGATGCGGTAGACTTTTCAAAAAAGGATTATCGTATGCGATTTCCATTTGAATACGAAATAAACGGAAACCGTCCAATAGGAGGAGCCGAGGAGGTTTTTGGCGAAAGGACGCATTCGAGCGTTAATTCTATTCTGCCTAATCTTCCATTTTGGAAACACGATGTACAAACTTGTTTTGACTATAATTATTTGCCCATTTATAAACACTTATCAGCCAAATTTTCCGATTTATTAAACGGTGAAGATATTATATTTCAAATACATTACCTAGCTTTTAACGACAAAATAGACGATATAAAAAAACTAGAACTGTATCCTCCAAGTTTTTGTACTGTAACTCGTCTGCTAAATTTTGATTTTGAGTTGCCATTAGGCGAATATTCCAAAAAGATAAAATTTGATGTCGAAAATGAGGAAGATTATATAATTGCAACAAAATTGGAAATCTCGCCACCATCTGGAAGTTACGAAAAAACTAGATTGAATCTTTACTACAATAAACCACAAGAAAAACGAATTTTTGGAATGTTTACACCTACGTACCTTGACGATGATCTTACTACAGCCGATAATACTCATTTAACTACATTATACCCACAAATTGAGTTTGATAGTACAACAGGATTATACAAATGTTCGCAATTATTAGGAAGAATCACTGACGAACCTACAACATTGCATAAGGTAAAATTGTTGTGGATAATAGACACAGTAGCACAGCCACGAAATCCTATTTTAGTGCTTGATATATAATTGGGTAATGCGAATAGATGGTTGAAAAATTACATTTGCCTAAAATGTAGTAGCGGATAATATCCGCCACTGTACTATAAATTGGCGGATATTACTTGCACGTTCGGCAGACAGATTTGTTTTCATCAGAAATACCAAAAAAATTTTTCGAAAACTATTGACAAAGCCATTTCAATAAATTAGAATTAAAAAGGCAAAAGCCAAATAAAAAATAAAGAGGTGAAAATTATGAAAATCACAAAAATGACAAAAAAATACTTGCAACAACAAACAGCATTTTTGCTTGTTTTTGTAATGCTATTTTCCTTGTTGCCAAGCCGACAGGTTTTAGCAACAAATGTTGACGAAAATTCCGTTGACCATTTTCTAAATCCGCCAATTTTGGATAATTTGGAAGACTCCGTTTTTTCGACTTTTTCGACAAACTCAACAACATTATCCATTGAGCAACCAAGCCAAGCACGCCAAAACTACAATAAACTGCTAGAAGGCAATTACTTTCCTGTTGAATTACGTCAACGTTTTGTTGAACTTTTCGGAGAACATTCGGAAGAATATATTTTGCAAAATTATGCAAATATTTTCGACATCCCAAGCGGTCAAGTTGACGAGGCTTTACTAAATGTGTTGACAAATGGCTTGTTGCATGATTCTAAAATGGCTAGATTTGCCCATCTTAGAACTAACAACCTTAATAATAGCAATTTGTTGCTTTCTGATGTGTCGCCGCCAACATTAGCAACCGAAATTTTCGTTTTACCTACCGAAAACCCTACAATTACAACGCCGTCCGCTATTTATCCTAATATTGAAACTAACGAAACGGTTGACAATTATTCTTTTGGAATAAACCGCTCAACCAACGATGTTAATATAAAAGTTGTAAGCGTAACAAATACATCTATTACATTAGATTTATATTTTAACACTAAATATTACAATGCAAACAATCTTTTGCGTTACTACGATTTTACGCAAGCAAATCCGCCATATAATGGTAGTTGGGTTTACGTTTTAGGACAAGGACAACCGATTGGTACAAGCGGTACGCACACAATCAACAATCTTACGCCAGGAGCAACCTACAATTTTGTTGCATCTGTTTGGGATTCGGACAATCAAGTTTGGATTTCTCACGAAACGCAAGTGCAAACCACTGGGCTTGGTGCGTTTTCGCTAAATTTAGGCAATTCAACGCCAACTAGTTTCAATTTTGATGTTAATTTTCCTGTAAATGGCGATAATGGCAACCTTATAAAATTGCACGATGGTACAGACTGGGTCAATCTCAAAGAAAAGGCAACTAGCGGAACTTTTACGGTAGACAATCTTTTGCCAGGCAATACATATATAATTTATGCGTTTTATACCAATCGCAAAACAAATGAATCTAATTCATTAGATTTTTCGCTAAATTTGCCACTTCCGCCAGAGCAACTGCAAACTTTTACTAGACAAAATGTTCATTTTGAACTTGACACGGTTAAAGTTGCGGCTTTTGCAGGATATTTGAACAAGTTTCTCGATAGTACAAACTCTGCATATGGCTTGATACATAATTTGGTTGGCGGAAATTTGCCGTTTAACGGAAACCCTATGGTAATCCGCAGCAGTCGCACTTTGCCAAATACTATTGAAGGATTATCTGGGCAACCGATACAATGGTCGATGTATAATTATCCGTATATTTCGGGCTTGCAACAGGTGCGCAACTCGACAGCCCACGGGATAGCCGTCCATGAAACACCGATTCACGAAATTGCTCACAATTTTCAAAGCACTCGTTGGAATTTTGAGGCGGAGGCTTTAGCAATTTTCAAAACATACTACTTTTTCGCAACAACTGGCGAATCAGTAACTGTGTACAATAGCAACGGCAAAATCTTTTCGGGTAGCCAATTTAGAGATTACATGAAAAGTTACGCAAATCGTATTAACGGACACGTAAATTACGATGCGACGATTCCTTACGGAATTTACAGCCCTTACGGATTAGCGTACAATTTGGCAACTATATCTGACAAAATTGGTTGGGAATCATTCCGCCAAACTTTCCGCTATTTTGAGGAGTTGCAAGGCTCGCAAGTGCCAACCTCAAAATTGGATAAATTTAATTTATTTTTAACACAATTATCCGATTTTAGTAACCGAGATGTTTTCGCAATGTTCACAGCACAAGAAAGATCCGTTTACGAAAAATATTTTGGCGGAACAATACAGCGTTTCGAAGTTGGCGAATACGTTGAACCAAACGATGTAACGGTTGAATACAAAAGTAGCAACCACACAAGCGGAGAAGTTCCGCCAAAACAAACCTTGACAACGCCTGGCGGATTTATCGTTCAAGACCAAGGTACTTTGTTGCGAGATGGCTATACATTTCTCGGTTGGAGTACAGGTAGCGATTATATTTACAAGCCAGGAGCAACTATCCAGTGGAATTATGTAGTCCATGGAATGCTCTATTTGGAGGCTGTTTGGGAGCAAAATACTGATGCTTTTGCAAATGTTAGTTGGTGGCGATACGATGATTCTAATACGGACACCAGTTTTTATGTAACAACCGCTCCTGTGGCTAATTTTGTTGGATTTAGCAATGTTTTTGTCGGGATAACTCGCAATTACAACCAAAATACGGGCGATGTTTATGTTTTGGTTGACAATGCTTGGGATTACGTTGGTTTAGCAAATTTTACAAGCACACGAAACCTTGCTAGAAATGTAGTAATGCAAAATCCGCCTAACGTTTCGTATACGCAAAATGGCAATCCTTTACAAATAGCTAGTTTAAGCAATCTTTACAATCACATTTGGCTTGCTCGAAACAGACCAAGCGAAGGTACTTTAGTTTATACTGTGCTTATGCCAACTGGCGATATAATGCAGTTGACTCATGACGAAGTGGTTGATAGGTTTGGGGTTGATGTTGCTAATCAGTTTAGGGCGACATCTAACACAAGATTTGCGGTTGCTATACCTGTTGCTATTGGAGTAGCTGTAGTTTGGGTTTTAGCTGCGGCTGTTGTGGTCAATCCTAGTTTAATTGGATTAGACCCTAATTTTACAGCAATATCATTACCTAATTTTACTCCATGGTTACCCGACTTGACTTCGCCGTCTGTTGTTAATCCGTCTACGTTTAACTTTAGGCAAGGAAGTATTCGTAATCTTTGGCAGTCAGATGTTAATAATCTTGAGTCTGCTTGGCAGTTGGCTGTGCAAACTGGACATATTACAGATTCCGCTACTGAACACGTATCTGATCAGGTACTCGCAGAAGTTATAATCAATCATTTAAGTGATTTTAGAGCTTATGACTCTACATTGCCAAATAACCATAAAGTATTGTTTGTTTTCCAATTAAAAAGCGATATAATTGGTGATTTTAGTAGTAATCTTGACCATAATACAGGATTGGATAACACAAATGATACTATACCCGCTGGAACATTTGTTTATCTTTTGTATAACAGCGATAAAAACATTGTATTTCATTTTCATATTAGATTCTTCGGAGACTTTGATACGGAGCGACTGCGGCATTATAACCAATTAGACAGGCAACATATACCTAACATCGTAGTAGACAGTCGCTATTTATCTCCAGATCCGAATCATCCTTGGCCTCTTTCTAATAATGGAGATGTACGTCAACGATAAAATACGATACAGACTTATACAACTGGACAACTTGTATAAGTCTGTATATAACAGATAAAAGAGGATGACTACATGAACAAACAACCAATGTACACAACAACAGTAAATGCCATGGACAAAAAAATCATTTGGATACGTAGCCCACATTTTGATACAGAACTTTATCTTTATACCTATGATTCAAATAACAGACTCGCTAAAATGGTCTCAAAAGGTAAAAATGGCGAAATTCACAGTATTCAAGAAATTACTTACCAGTGCAACGACAATAACGATATTGTAAAAGAGTTTCAACTTCATAAGAGTTATTTTGTCGAAGAACCTTACGAAGAATTGCGTTCAAATAGTTTTACAATAGATTACGAGTACGAATATCTACCAACTGGCGAAAAATCTAAACAAATACAAAAGCGAAACGGCGATGTTCTTGAATCACGTAAATATGAGTATCTCGATGGAAGATTGCATAAAGTTGAAATATACCCAAAACGTAGGCACTCAAAATATTGTTTGCCGATAATACAGTTGCTTGACTACTCCAATAGTAACTTTATACTCAAAACAGTGATGTTTGCTTGTGATATAATTTCGTACCACAAAATGTATTTTTTGGACGAAGGCAAAATCGTTTCCGCTATAAAATTAAATCCTCAAAAAGGCAAAATGCGTTGGTCTATTGATAACGTCGATATACGTGAAGAATTGATAATTTTTACCATATATATATTTGAAGATGTTCTATATCCAAGTTTTTTGATTGAAATACTTGATTATTTATTGGGTTTAGAGCATCACGGAAAACAAGTTTACATTATAGCTTACGATGTATATACCGATTGTCAATTTTTTCCGCAAAATGCAGATATAATCGAAAAGTACAAAGAAATATACGGTATAAACTTTGATTGGACTTTTTGAAAGTAGCTAACAAAAAATCCAAGAAATACTCTAACTTGCAAAAAAGCAGACAAACAAACTACTAGTGAGGTAAACAAATGAACAAACAACCAATGTACACAACCACAGTAAACACAATGGACAAAAAAATTATAGAAAAACACAGCCCACATTTTGATACAGAAATTTTTTTGCATACCTACGACTCAAGCAACCGATTAACCAAGACAATATCCAAAAACAAAAATGGTAAAATTGAGAGTATTAGCGAGATTATTTATCACTGCAACGAAGATAACGATGTCATAAAACGCATTCACACAGATAAAAATTTTTCAACTACTGTACCCGAAGAATTTCGTTTACATAGCTTTGAAATAGACTACGAATATGAATATCTACCAACTGGCGAAAAATCTAAACAAATACAAAAAAGAGATGGACTAGATTTTTACTCGAAACATTATCAATATATTAACGGAAAATTAAGCAAAATAGAAACGTTTGCAAAAAGCGATAGCAATTCTCCTTTCGTAAAACAAAAAAATGAACTGTTCGATTACTCAAACGCAAACTTTGTATTAAAAACAGTAACGCTACCTTGCGATACAGTTTCGTACTACAAAATGTATTTTTTGGACGATGGCAAAATCGTTTCCGCTATAAAATTAAATCCTCAAAAAGGTAAAATGCGTTGGTCTATTGATAACGTTGATATAAATGAAACTTGGACAAGTTTTATCATATATATATTTGAAGATTTGCTATATCCGTCATTTTTAATCGAGATACTTGACTATTTATTGGGTTTAGAGCATCACGGAAGAAGAGTGTCGATTTACGCATACGAAGTATACACAGATCACCAATTTTTTCCGCAAAATGCAGATATAATCGAAAAGTACAAAGAAATATACGGTATAAACTTTAATTGGACTTTTTGAAATTTTGAAAAACAAAATAACGCAAATCAACACAGCACTCTAATTTACAAAAAATAATGCAAATCAAGGTAACAATTTAATAGTTTACCCCAATTTGCACAATCCGCACGAACTTGGCAACATCCCAAAAAGATGTTATAATGTTTACACAGCCAACTCGGCGAGAACTCCCAAAAAATTAAAAGGAGGTACATTATTATGTACGCAATTATTGAAACAGGTGGCAAGCAGTACAAAGTAAAAGAGGGCGATGTTATATTCGTGGAAAAGCTAAACGCCCAAACAGGCACTACACATACCTTTGACAAGGTTTTATCTTGTGGGGACGGCGATTCGCTAACTTTTGGTACGCCCTACGTTACGGGTGCTTCGGTTGCCGCCTCGGTTTTAGGCGATATAAAAGGTAAAAAAATTGTGGTGTACAAATATAAATCCAAAAAAAATTACCACCGCAAAAAAGGACACCGTCAACCATACACCCAACTTAAAATAACAGGCATCACAGCAGGCTAATTTTTAATGATTAAAATAATTTTTTACCGCAACGCCAACGATAACCTTTGTGGGTTCGAAGTTACTAACCATGGCGAAAGTACCGTGTGTGCCGCAATCTCTTTGATAACGCTTAACACGTACAACAGCCTAAAATCGTTTGTTGACGAAGATATGACTTGCGAGTATAATCCCACGGGCGGGTTTTTATCGGTGCATTTGCCCAATATCAAAAAGGGCAACTACAATAACGAAGCCGAATTGCTACTAAAAACCCTAGAACTCGGCGTTTGCTCGGTAGACGAAATTTATCCAAATAACCTAAAAATAACTTATATAACATAAAAAGGTGGTTACTATGATTAAAATGAATTTAGAATTTTTCGCCCATAAAAAGGGCGTAGGCTCTACCAAAAATGGTCGCGATTCCAACGCAAAAAGTTTGGGCGCAAAACGAGCCGATGGACAGTTTGTTAAAGCTGGTAACATCATATTTGCACAACGTGGTACTAAAATTTTGCCTGGCACAAATGTTGGGCGCGGCTCTAACGACTTTTTGTTTGCACTAGTGGACGGCACTGTAAAGTACGAACGCAAAGGCAGAGACAAAAAAAAGGTTTCTGTTTATCAAACAGCTAACGCTTAAATGATTGATAAAACCGCTATATTTTCACTCTATAGCGGTTTTTTAAGAGGTTATTTTATGTTTGTTGATCACGTAAAAATAAATATTGAATCTGGCGCAGGTGGACATGGACATATCGGCTTTCATCGTACAAAATATGTCCCAAATGGCGGTCCAAACGGTGGCGACGGTGGCAACGGCGGTAACGTTATTTTTGTTGCCGATTCTTCAATTAACACACTTGTAAATTTTCGATATAAACGCCGATTTTTAGCGGAAAATGGCAAAAATGGCAGCACAAACAACTGCTCGGGTGCAAAGGGTAAAGATTGCATTATTAACGTTCCTGTTGGCACAATTATCCGATTTGCCGAAACTAACCAAATAATCGCCGATTTAGCTGTCGTTGGAGATACTCGCACGTTGCTAAAAGGCGGTCGCGGCGGTCGCGGAAATCAACACTTTGCAACGCCAACAAGGCAAGCCCCAAAATTTTCCGAAGACGGCAAACCTAGCAAATCCATGGAAGTTACGCTCGAGCTTAAATTGATTGCCGATGCTGGTATAATTGGCTTTCCTAATGCGGGAAAATCCACGTTGCTTTCGATGGTAACTAACGCTAAACCCAAAATTGCCGGCTATCAGTTTACTACCCTTGCTCCAAATTTGGGCGTTGTTCGCAATAATAAAGGCAACGAGTTTGTTTTGGCAGATATTCCTGGCTTAATCGAAGGCGCAAGCACAGGAATCGGCTTGGGACACGACTTTTTGCGACATATCGAACGTACAAAGGTTCTCATTCACGTTGTTGACGTTTCGGCACAAAAAATGGACGAAACCGAGTTGACTCCGCTGCAACTTGTGCAAGCCATAAATAACGAACTAGAATTGTATAATCCGCAACTTTTGGAACGTCCGCAAATTTTGGTTGCCAATAAAATTGATTTGCTTTCGGAAGAAGAAATTGCGGACTGTTTGCAATCGTTGAAAACCTTGCAAACGCCAATTTTCGCAATATCTGCCGCAACCAACCGCGGATTAACCGAGTTAATGCAAGCCGTTTTTGACACTTTGGCAGAATATCCCAGCAACATTATTTTTGAACCCGACCAAATTTTCGATTTAGCAACCGCTTTGCAACAACTAGAACAACTAAACGAAAAAGAACAAACCATTACCGTCGAAAAGGACGGCGATATTTACATAGTTGAAGGCTACGGCATCGAGCGAATTTTAGGCTACACAAACATGAACGACGAAAAAGGCTTTGCTTTCTTTCAAAAATTTTTGCGCGAAAAAGGCATTATTGCCAAACTTGAAGAACTCGGCATTGTCGAGGGCGATACTGTGCAAATATACGAACTGCAATTTGATTATTATCCGTAAGGGGTGAAAATATGGCTGGTATTACAAAAATGGTTGACGAACAAATTAGAGTTATTCGTAAAGAACGGGCAGAACTTGAGGCTTTGAAAGAAGAAATGGATCGCCGCGCTTTTGCCAATGCCAACCCAAAAGATCAGGCAGAACTGCAAACTTTACAAGAAAAATTGGCATCCTTACGAAAAGAAACCGAAACTGCAAACGACGAACTTAATCGGCTAAAAGAAGAACGAAATCAATCTATTTCAACTTTTAAGGCGGAAATTGACGAAATTCACATGGAAAAAACTTTGGAAAACGAAGCCGCTATAAATCAATTACAACTGGATATTGACTATCTAAAATCCACCAAAGAAGATATGGAACGCCAAAAAGAACGTATGTTCCAAGAATTAACCGATTTGCAAGCCGAAAAAGAAACCGCAATTTCACAAATGAAATCGGACGAAAACGATTATCTAATCCGCCAAAAAGCCGAACGCGACAAGGAACTGCAAAAAATTGTGTTGGACCACTCGCTGCAAATATCCAAGCTAAACGAGCAAAAAGATACGCTACAAGCCGAAATTGACGGTTTAGCCCAAAAAAAGCAACTTGAATGGGATAAAACTTACGCTGAAATTGCCCGCTACAAAGCCCGCCAGCAAACGGAACTTTCCACCGAAAAGGAAAAAATTTTGGCGGCTGCAGAAGTTGAAGGGCAAGCCATTATCAAAGATTACAACGAAACCAAAAAAAAACGCGCAGAAGAACTCGCCGAACAGGAAAAAACCGAACGCCGCAATCTTATAAATTTAGAACTTCGCAAAAAAGCTATCTCGGACGACATCGAGCTGCTACAGTTTGAATACGAAAAGCAAAAAGCCGAAAATTTGGTCAAAATAGAAAAAATTAAGGCAGAAGAAACTAAATTGATCGAAACTAACCGCAAAGAAATTTTGCAACAAGCCGAAATCGACAAAATGGCAATTTTGGATTCCGCAGAAAAATTACGCATTGACATCCGCCTAAAAATGCAGGAAGAACAGCTTGCACAAGAAAAAAAAGTATCCGAACTGGAACAAGAACGCCAAACTATTGCAAGTCAAATTCAAAGCCTAAAAATTCAGGCAGATAGGGCAAAATTGGAAAGTGAACAAGAACTAGAACGCTTGCGTAGCGAGAACATTGTCAACATAGAAAAACAAGCCATCGACGCAATGGACGAAATCGCCAAAATGAAAATATCTCGGCTAAAGGAAATGGAGCAATCGCTGAACGAATACAAAGAAGAACGCGAGTTTCAAATTATGCAAGATGTTGCTAAACTGGAAAATATCAAGCAACAACAGCTGTTTATTATAGAGGACAAACTAAAATTATTTGAACAAGTCGAAAAAAATTTGTCCGAACTAACAAAACGTGTAACACTTTTAGAAATTAAAATGAAAACAAAATAAATACTTTACAAAATTGTAAAGCTGTGATATACTGATTTTATCAAATTTTTTGTTGGAGGTTTTTTTATGGAATGGAACAGTTCACTAGAAACAGGTAACTCAATGGTTGACACCCAACACAAGGAACTTTTTGCACTAGTCAAAAAAATGCTAGATGCTGGTATCGCGGGTGATCTTTCTTCCGAAAAGCGGAAGGAAAAAATTGAAAATGCAATAGACTTTTTAGGGGATTACGCCAAAAAACACTTTGCAGACGAAGAACGCTTGATGGCCGAGTGTGATTATCCCGAAAAAGCGCAACACAAAGCCTTGCACGAAGGGTTTATCCCAGTATTTCAAGGGTTGCGCGAACGCTTGCTTGCTGAAGGTAGCTCGTTGCCCGTAGCAATGGAAGTTAATAAAGTGCTGGTTAATTGGCTTATACAGCACATTATGGGTACTGATAAAAAATTCGCAGATTACTACAAAAACAGTAAAGCCTAGTTCGTTTTGTGTTGGACAGTTTTTTACCACAACTTCTTGTTTATAAACTGTTCAACACTGTAATTACTTGATATTTATCGTAGCAATAATAACACATCGGGAGTGATGTATATGAAATTAACTGTTAGAACCAAAATAAGCATCGGTCTGTTTTGTATTGTACTGTTCTCTGTTATAATGGCGGGTTACAGCTTTTTTGTCATGCAACGCACACAATTTTTATTCAGCCAACTTGATGCAGTCATTCAAATAAAAGAAGATATAAGCACAGTAATTGCCGACCATATGCAATGGCGTTACGATTTGGCAACCCGTTTTATCCAAGACGAAATCACCGACCCAAATTTTGATATGCCTACTACAACTTTCCAAAATTGGCACGAAACGGCGATTCCGCCTTTTTTGGACACGCCAGAACTTCAGCGGCTTGTTTATGACATAAATGTACCTTACCAAAATTTGTACTTCGAAGTAGGAACTATATTTCAATTAGCCGCCGAAAATGAACGCGAAACCGCTATACAACATATGTACAGCACAGTTTTGCCGCTTGGCGTTCATTATGTTGACGGATTGCACGCTCTTAACGATCATCTTATTGCAATGGAAATTAACATTCGCAATACCGTTCAAAATTATACAATTTCCGTTAGTTTTGCATTTTTGGGCGTTGCGTTTTTGGGCGTAATTTTATTCTTTGTTTTGCGTTATCTTATCAATAAAAAAATATTTTTGCCAATTACCAGGTTGACGGACGTTGTAAAAGATGTTACCGAAGGTAAAATAAACACCAATAATACGGTTGATATTTACGATAATGACGAAATTTGGCAACTTGCATCGGATATTTATAACCTTACTGATATATTTAATTCTTTAATACGTGAAAGCGAAACTTTAAGCCACGAAACTAATATTCTTGGTAATCTGCACTACAGAATTGATTCTGACAAATATTTTGGCGTTTTCAAACACTTTTGCGAAAACCTAAATATGTTTTCTGATAGGCAAACGGACGATATTACTATTTTAGTGGAATCGTTATCCGAGTTGGCAAAAGGCAACTTTGACTACAAAGTTCCCGAAATGCCTGGCGATAAAGCTGTTTTGCCAAAAAGCATAAATTATGTATCCGAAACTATTATCGATATTCATAAAGAAATTCACTTTCTTGTCAAAAGTATCTCGGCGGGCGATTTGGCTGTTCGGCTTGATACAACAAAATACACGGGCGATTGGGTTATAGCCATCGAGTTGTTAAACGCAATGGCAGACACAATTTCTCAACCAATGGACACAATAATAAAATTGAGTCAATCCATGCAGCGGGGCGATTTTAGAAACGCCGAAGAGCAATACATGGGCGTATTTTTACGGACAACAGATGCTCTTAACAAAACCGCAACAATAATTTCTTCCTATGTAGACGAAATTGGCGCGGCAATGGTAGACCTCGCAGAGGGCGGATCGCTGAAAATGGTTGACCGCGAATATGAAGGCTCGTTCGACCTTATAAAACAGGCAATAAACGAAATTTTGCACAAGTTAATGGTTACTTTTGAAGATATAACTGACGTTGCGAACACAATCGCAACCAGCTCGGCGGAACTATCGCAAAGTTCGGTTGAACTTTTCTCGGTTGTTTCAATGCAAATGATTTCCATGCAAGAGTTATCGATGGGCATAACCGATGTTGGTTTCCAATCTGCGGACAACGCAACTCGTGCCGATCGTGCCAACGAACTAGCATCGCAATCCAAAATAGCCGCCGAACGTGGCAATGACGATATGCAAAATTTGTTAGTTTCCATGGACAACATAACAAGTTCTTCCAAAAAAATTGCCAAAATTATGAAAACTATTCGCAACATTGCATTTCAAACAAACTTGTTGGCACTTAATGCCGCCATTGAGGCCGCTCGCGCAGGCGAGGCTGGCAAAGGCTTTAGAGTTGTTGCTGACGAGGTTCGCAATCTTGCCAATCGTAGCACTCGAGCCGCCCAGCAAACTAGCGATTTAATCAAAGAATCCATGTCGAACGCCAAGGACGGAATGGAACGTGCCGTAGATACAGCATCTAGTTTTGCGAACATCGTTTCGGGCGTACAAGATGTTTCGGACGTTATAAAGGAAATATACGATTCTTCGAAATACCAAGCAACGTCGATTGACAGTATAAAAGACTTTTTGGTACAAATTAACTATGTGGCATCTAACGCATCGGATATAAGCCAAAAAACAGCGACAACATCGGAAGCATTAGCCCGAAGAGTGCGTATATTGTGGTCGAAATTATCGTTCTTCAAAACCGTGCCATCCGATTTGACCGACGAGTTAGCACCAAAAGAAGAACCGCCATCGCCAGTAGGAATGCGTCCGTTGGAAGGCTTACGCATTGCGGAAGAAGTGCCGAGTATTCCTATTTCGTTTCCAGCAGGACAAGCCATTATTTTGGAAAACGATACCGAGGCATCGACAATGTACTTTTTATTGCGCGGCACAGCTGGCGTTTACAAAAATTACGGTACGCCAAAAGAAATTGAACTTGCAACGTTACGTGCAGGCGATTTATTCGGAGAAATGGCTTTATTGCTACAAGAACCTCGTACCGCAAGCATCGTAGCCAAAACCGAAGTTATCGCCCTAGAAGTTACAATGGAAACAATGTACCGAACCCTAGAAACCAATGCCCACTTCGCCGTAGCCTTGGTAGATACTTTATGCGGCAGGTTGCGTAACACCTTGCGGGATTTGAGTAATTCGCGTTTGCTGAAGTAGCAATGCCGATTAGTAGTTTAATTTATATCCGCTAGACAAATGCGGACGGACCCGCCTGCCGGACGGGCAGGTAATATCCGCCCCTACAAACCGCCAATCGTAGGGGCGGACTCGCCTGTCGGACGGGCAGGTAATATCCACCCGTTTTTCTATGCAAAAATTTATTTTTAAGTTGATAGTAAAAGATACCAAAAAAGCCATTCGCTAGTTACGAATGGCTTTTTGATTTTTTATTCCTTTTTACCAAGCGGAATGCCTATAACAAACGGCAAAATCGCTCCAAATAGCGACCATTGTATAATTCTCGGTACAATGGTCAACAGCAGTTCGCTTTCAGAAACGAATAATCGTTCAGCAAAGCCGCCAACCATACCGCTAATAATGCCCATTAGCAAAGTTCCCAAAGCAAACAGGACAATTCGCACCACTTGGTTTTCCACTTTTGAGCGTATTTTTTCGGTATATTTAATTTTATTGGTAATTAAGCTGAAAATCACTGTGAAAAGTACCACAGAAATTACTGTTGCGGCTATTTCGATTACATTTATTTCTAACATGGTTTCACCTCCTAATACCTATTTTTTGGATTTTTGCAGTTGGCAATAAAATAGGGCTTTTCGTTTATCTTCATTATATATATATATATATAAGTCAAGCGGGATTTATGCACATTATACACAATTTTTGTGCAAAAATATGAATTATAGAATATATTTTGTTTTTTCCTCACTATTTTTATGTTTTACTGTTATTTTTGCGTATTTTTGAAATTTATGATAAAAAAGGTTGATTTTGCGGGAAATTTTTCCTATAATAAAATTTTGTTGAGGCGGATTTGGTGTTGTTGGAGTTTTGTAATAAGTTTCTTCATGGTTTTAATGATATTTATTCAACTCACTCAATAAAATAAGGCTACGCTGTAAAATTCTTGCGTTTGCTACTTCTAAAAATATGTTTAGTTCGTCTAATGTTTGCGGAAGTGGATTTTCTTGCAACTCGAGGGTTCGTGTTGGTCTACTAAATAATGGGAGAACGTTGTAATTTTCGTCAACGTACATCTTTAGGAAAAATGTGTCAACATATTTTTTGAAAAATTCTTTGCCATATTTTTCGTGTTCTTTGCCAAAATAGCGTTTCATTTCGTTCAAAGAAATATCCCACGTATCTTTAATTTTGCCGTTGCAACCTCTGTACCTGTTAAAATTTTTTAATCTGTAATCGTTTGAAAACCTTATTTGAAAAGGTATTAGTGTAAAATTTCCGATTGTGTGTGTTAATGTGGCATACTTTTGCAAATTTTCGTTGTCGTAGACTTTATGCTCCAATCCTTCTTTCTCGTAGATTTCAATGGCTTTATTATAGATAGTCTTAAATGAGTTCATTGTATCACTACCAAGTTGAAAATCGGTTGTTTGCTTTAGTTTTAGTGTGGTTTTTAATTCTTTTGGGCAAGCACGGCTTGTAGAGTTTGTAAAATGCCAACCCCAAAGTTTACAATATATTTCGTCGGTAAGTTTGCAACCGCCAGCACTTGAATCTAAATGTAATCTAGTATATTTTGATGTAAAATTATGGCTAATCAATGCCGTTTTTATAGGATTGCAGTTCTCAATGTTCGCTAAATTTTCAAGTAGAGTTTCTGTTGCGTAGTCATTCGCTCTTTTCTTAATCCTATTCTTAAAGTCGTAGCACTCGGGGTGTTCCAATTTCAAAAATTCGCATAAACTATTTATATTATCGTCATTTTTTCTCGTCATATTATCGCCCTTTCTTTTGCTTGCTTTAGCTATTTTTTGTAGCCTATCACTATTAGTTTATATTATTATTTTGGGTTTGTCAACTTTTTTGTTTCCCGCAAGCCCTTTGAAAATGCCAAAGGGCTTGCGGGAAATTGATGCTTGTTAGGTTTATTGGAAAAATGCGTTGCCTAACGCAACTCTTCCCTCATTACGTCCACTGTTTTGAAATACAAATTCAATTTCTCTTGTTCCTGGAGGAATAACAATACTAATTTCTCTCTTATCAAAATTACCGCTTGTAAACATAAAGTTATCTCCTTGTGATATAGTTCTACCGTCTGCTATTATTGTTAAACTGATACTCGTGCCACCGAACCAATTTATTCCTCCAAAAATGCCAGAAAACCTAGTAAAATTACGCCCTACAATATCGTAGGTAATTCTAGCTTGAGTGCCGATTGGGCGTAGAGTAGAAAGCCCTGTAGAATAAGGCGTGCCTTGCATTGTGAAAGTAGGATTTGGTGGGTGTCTTAAAATTTCTCCGCCAGAACTCTGTACCGCCTGAATATCATTCTCCAAATAAACCCGACCACCAGTCGCCGCTTGCCCTGCAACTTGTCCAGTCGCATCGCCAAAATTCAACGTATTAGTTGCGGCGTTCCATTGGGCGTTTTCGCCTAAAGCCTGCAAAATTGTATCTACAGGGATAAAGGCTGTACCATTATGTATAAATGGCTCTATTATTGTGCCTTGGGCGTTTCTTGTAACGAACTCTTGCCCAAATAATGTTGTGCGAACAGTCCCCACAATTACATCGATTGTGGTTGGTGCTGCCGCAAATGCTGTTATTGTGCTAAATAATAATGTTGTTAGCACAATTCCTGTTAAAATTCCTTGCAATTTTTGTTTCATGTGATAAACCTCCAATTTAGCCTATTTTTTAGATTTTTGCACTTGGCAATAAAATAGGGCTTTTAGTTTATCTTCATTATATATATATATATATAAGTCAATCGTGATTTATGCACATTATCCACAATTTTTGTGCAAAAATATGAATTATATAATATATTTTATTTTTTCCTCACTATTTTTATGTTTTACTGTTATTTTTGCATTTTTTTGAAATTTAACTTAAAAAATGCTGATTTTACAGGAAATTTTTCCCATAATCAAAAAAGGGCGAAAATCCGCCCTTTTTCTCTTTTTACAATTTACCTATTAAAATCCTAAAACTTAACCAATCCTCCAATATCAACAGGCAA
>JGI24700J35501_10930786_pt1 | contig 23988 bp, 37 predicted proteins | sample TergutTh196P1_FD_35501 | JGI IMG/M metagenome (IMG submission 35501)
CATTACTTTACCTTTGCGACGAATGATTTTACATTTATCACAAATCGGTTTTACTGATGGTCTTACTTTCATATTAAAACCTCTCCTCATATATAAGGCTTTCTCTAAAAACATTCACTACGCATGCCCATCAGCAACCTAGTAAAAGCTTTATTAGAGAAACCCTTAGAAGTCTATTTGTGACGATAAGTAATACGCCCACGTGTTAAATCATAAGGGGATAATTCTACTGTTACGCGATCGCCTGGTAGAATGCGAATGTAATTCATTCGGATTTTACCAGAAACGTGGGCTGTTAATTGATGACCATTTTCAAGTTCAAGTTTAAACATTGCACCTGGCAAATTGTCAACTACAGTAGCTTCAACTTCAATAACATCTTGTTTAGCCATTGATTAATCTCTCCTTACATAAAAAGTGTTAGACGCGCGTTTAGATGCGACAATCATTTCGGAAGTGCGACTTATTGCGGATACAATCAGTACAACACTTTTCATGTCGCGAATGGCATTTAAAACTTGCAGATTTATCTGTTTTAGTCTTAAAGCATGCAGCTACAACACGAAAAATGACCTTGAGCATCTAGCGTCTGAAACTGGCTTATACTACAACTGCGTCAATATTTCACATTTACCATTTTCAGTAATGGCAATGCTATGTTCGAAATGCGCACTATATTTTTTATCACGCGTGGTGACAGTCCAGTTATCTGATAATGTTTTGACATATCTTGACCCAAGGTTGACCATTGGTTCAATTGCAAGGGTCATCCCTGCTTTCAATCTTGGACCTTTTCCAGGAGGTCCATAATTAACAATATGTGGATCTTCATGCAAGCTTTGTCCAACACCATGACCTGAATATTCGCGAACAATACTGAAGTGATGCGCTTCAACGTAAGTCTCAATGGCATGAGAGATATCAGATACTCTATTGCCTGAAATGGCTTGTTCGAGCCCTTTATACAAAGAAGCTTCAGTCACTTCTAACAACATGTTGACTTCATCTGTTACTTTTCCAACTGGATATGTCCAAGCAGAGTCTCCATGATAACCGCGATACTTTGCACCGATATCAATCGAAACGATATCCCCATTTTTTAATATACGATTTTTAGGAATACCGTGTATGACTTCTTCATTAACTGAAATACACGCATTTGCTGGGAAGTTGTGGTAACCATAAAAAGAAGGCGTGGCACCTGCATTTACAATCACTTGCTTGATCACTGTATCGAGTTGCTTAGTCGTTACACCAGGTTTAATTTGTTTTTGGACTGTTTGATGAGCGTGTGCAACAATTCGACCGGCTTCACGCATCATTTCAATTTCTCGCGGTGTCTTCGTTATAATCATCTACGAATTACTCCCCAAAGCTTTCTGAATAGCTGCAAACACATCGTCAATTTCACCCAAGCCATTTATATGAACAAGATTCCCTGTCACTTCATAATAAGCTAAAAGAGGTTTTGTTTGGTTCGTATAAACCGCTAATCTGCTCGCAACAGTCTCAGCATGATCATCTTTACGTTGATAAAGTTCACCTTGACATTTTGTACAAACATCAGCTTGTTCAGGGGGGTTGAACATCACATGGTAAGTCGCACCGCATGTTTTACAAATACGACGTCCTGTTAAGCGTGTTTCAAGAACAGATAAGTCTACTTCAATGTTAATCACATAATCAATTTTTTTTGAAAGATTGATCATGATTTCATCAAGCGCTTTAGCTTGTTCAACTGTTCTTGGAAAACCATCAAGTAAAAATCCATGTTGACAATCCGCTTCTGACAATCGCTCTCTGACGATGCCAATTGTTACATCATCTGGAACAAGATGACCTTCATCCATAAATTTTTTAGCAGTCATTCCAAGTTCGGTTTGATTTGCTATTGCAGCTCTAAACATATCTCCAGTCGAAATATGAGGTAAATTATATTTATTTACAATTCTTTCTGCCTGAGTACCTTTACCAGCACCTGGAGGACCCATAAATAAAATGTTCATGCACTCACACGACCCTTCGATCATCATATCGCAAATTACTTGATAAATCCACGATACTCTTTTTCTTGATTTTTATTACTAATTTGCTTGGCAGTTTCAAGTGCAACACCAACAACAATTAAGATTCCTGTTCCACCAATTTGAACACTTTGTGGAATATCTAGGTTTGGAATGAATCCTAAAAAAATCGGTAAAGTTGCAATGGCAATCAGGTAAATCGCACCGATAAAAGTGACGCGTCCTAAGATTTTGGAAACATAGTTTTCAGTGTCATCGCCTGGACGAATGCCTGGAATATAAGAACCTTGTTTTTTCAAGTTTTCAGCAATTTTCTCAGGACTTACTTGTACAAATGCATAAAAGAAGGTAAATGCCCCAATTAAAACAATATATAAAATAAGACCGATGATGTGTTCTTGAAAATTAAAAATTAAGCTTAAAATACGTGCTGTTTCAGTTCCTTCCATAAACTGTGCAATTGTAAGCGGCAAACTAATAAGTGAAGATGCAAAAATAACGGGGATGACCCCAGCAGAATTCAATTTAAACGGGATAAAAGAGTCTTTTTGTCCACTTAATTGTGCTGAGTTATGACGATTGGCATATTGAATCGGTAGCTTACGTGTCGCACTCTGTAGGTAAATGACTGCAACAATTGTAATAAGCATCAGTGCAACAACACTTATCAATCCAATCATGTTAAAGACTGTAATTTCTGTTAAATATCTAACATAAATATCTCGAATCATCCCTGGCATTCTTGACATAATTCCAGCAATGATGAGCATTGAAGTTCCATTCCCAATTCCTTTAACTGTAATTTGATCAGCTAAGAATAAAAGAATGGCAGTACCAGCAGTCATAATAAGACCAATATACAAGTAAATCCACCATGCTTGGGTTTGTAATAAAACGCCACCAAGGGTAAAGTTAAATCCGATAGCGACTACAATGGCTTGGATAAACGCTAAAATCAGAGACATATAACGTGTCAGTTGATTTAATTTACGCTTACCTGTTTCTCCTTCTTTTGCCCATTCAGACAAAATAGGAATAACGTCCATTTGTAATAACTGAACAACAATAGATGCTGTAATATAAGGTGAAATAGACATCGCAAAAATTGAGAATTGACCCAACGCCCCACCACTTAAAGCATCCATAAATCCGAGCATGGGTGTATCTGTTAATGCATATAATCTTTCTGCATTAACCCCTGGAACGGTGATGAATGTCCCGATACGATAGATAATAAAAATTATTACTGTGAACAAAATTCTTTTTCTTAAATCAGCATTTTGAAATGTTTTTTTAAGAGTCTCCATTATATCACCTCAATCGAACCGCCTAATGCTTCAATTTGCTTAACAGCTTCCTTAGAAGCTTTAGCAACTTTAATCGTCAATTTTTTTTCAAGTTTTCCATTCCCTAAAACCTTAACGCCTGAATAAAGCTTTTTGATGATACCAGCAGCTAATAACACTTCTGCATTAACTTCGTCACCATCTTCGAATCTGTTTAATGTCTCTAAATTAACAATCGCATATTCTTTGTGATTGATGTTGGTAAATCCACGCTTTGGAAGTCGTTTGAATATCGGAAGCTGACCACCTTCGAACCCTGGACGAACACCGCCACCTGAACGAGCGTTTTGTCCTTTGTGACCTTTACCAGCAGTTTTCCCTTGGCCAGATCCATGTCCACGACCAATTCTCTTACGAGATTTACGTGCACCTTCAGTGTAAGATAATTCATGTAGTCTCACGTCTGTTACACCTCCTTGGATTATTTTTCTTCAACTGTTACTAAATGCGAAACTCTATTGATCATACCTCGGATGGCAACATCATTAGGTTTCACAACAGTTTGATGTCGTTTTTTAAGTCCCAATGCTCGGACCGTGTCTCTTTGAACTTGCGTTCGACCAATGACACTTCGTGTTAAAGTGATGTGTAGTTCTTTAGCCATCAAAAAGACCTCCTATCCTAAAATTTCTTTAACAGTTTTTCCACGTAAAGTTGCAACATTTGCTGCCGTCTTTAAGTTTTCTAAACCGTTAACTGTCGCACGAACCATATTAATGGGTGTATTTGAACCTAAAGATTTAGATAAAATATCTTGAATCCCCGCAAGTTCTAGTACCGCACGAACCGCACCACCAGCAATAACTCCCGTACCGGCAGAAGCTGGTCTTAATAAGACATTTCCTGCGCCAAATTTTCCAACAATTTGATGTGGAATGGTTGACCCAACAGTTGGTACGTGAATTAAATTTTTCTTTGCACTTTCAATTGCTTTTTTAATCGCTTCAGGTACTTCTTGTGCTTTACCTGTACCGAAACCAACGTGACCATTCTTATCACCCACAACAACTAAAGCAGCAAATCGGAAACGACGTCCACCTTTGACTACTTTCGTTACACGGTTGATTGAAACAACACGTTCTTCTAATTCTAAAGCATTAGCGTCGATAATTTGTTTCATTACGCGCACCTCCTATTATTAAAATTTAAGTCCTGCTTCTCGAGCAGCTTCAGCAAGCTTTGCCACACGTCCATGGTATAAATAACCCGCACGATCAAATACAACAGTTGTGATGTTTTTATCCAGTGCTTTTTTTGCAACAGCTGCTCCCACTGTTGCCGCAGCTTCAGTATTTCCTGTTGCAGTTACATTCAAATCTTTATCCATTGTTGAAGCACTTACGATTGTGTGCCCGGTTACATCGTCGATGATTTGAGCGTAAATATGTTTGTTTGAACGAAATACATTTAGTCTTGGTCTTTCTGCTGTTCCACTTACTTTAGAACGAACGCGAAAATGTCTTTTTTTACGTAGTTCGTTACGTGATGTCTTCTTAATCACTTGCGCCACTCCTTTCATGCTTGAGATAGTTTAAACCATCTTAAGTCTTAATTACTAAAAACGATTAAGCTACCATTGGTAGGTTAACATTATTTAGCTTTTTTTCCTTCTTTACGGCGAACATGCTCACCTTTATAACGAATCCCTTTGCCTTTGTATGGCTCAGGTGGTCTAACTTTACGGACATTAGCAGCAAATTCACCAACAACTTGTTTGTTGATGCCAGAAATAACAACACTTGTTTGCGTCGGTACCTCAACGGTTAAACCTTCGGGCGTTTCAAACTCAACAGGGTGAGAATAACCCGCACTTAAAACAAGTTTTGTTCCTTGTTTAGCGGCACGGTAACCAACTCCGATGATTTCAAGTTCTTTCGTGTATCCTTCAGAAACACCAATGATCATATTGTTTAACAATGCACGACTTGTACCATGAATCATTTTTGTAAATTTTTCTTCATTTGGACGTGTAACAGTGATTTCTGTCCCTTCAATTTCAAAACCAAGTGTTTCATTAAATTGACGAGTTAATTCACCTTTAGGCCCTTTTACTTTAATTTCATTCACCGCACCAACTGTCACTTCAACACCAGTTGGAATCGGGATGATTTTATTCCCAATACGAGACATTTAAGCATGCACCTCCTTGTCTTTTAATCTGTATTACCACACGTATGCGATAACTTCGCCACCAATTTGTTCTCTTCGCGTTTCTTTGTCTGTCAAAATCCCTTTAGAAGTGGAAATAATTGCAATGCCTAATCCGTTTAAAACTTTAGGAACTTCAGCATTCCCTACATACACACGAAGTCCTGGTTTAGAAATTCTTTTAAGACCAGTAATAACACGTTCAGTATTTTTACCATACTTAAGTGATAAGCGTAAAATGCCTTGCTTGTTATCTTCAATGTATTCTGCATCGCGAATGAACCCTTCACGCTTTAAGACGTCAGCAATTTCTCTTTTGATTTTTGAAGACGGCATTTCTACAGTTTCATGACGCATTTGATTTGCATTACGAATTCTCGTTAGCATATCTGCAATCGGATCTGTCATAACCATGTTTAAGTTCCTCCTTCCCTATTTGTCCAACATGCTTCAAATAAATACGTTGTCGACAAGTTATTTGAAATGTTCACACATCTGTTTATATGTCTTGCTTTTATACGTAGTTCTTCAGCTTTTTTAGACAAATAAGCTTTCTAATGTTACCAACTTGCTTTTTTAACACCTGGAATTTGCCCTTTATAAGCTAATTCACGGAAGCAAATACGGCATAATTTAAACTTTTTTAAAACTGAATGTGGACGACCACAGCGTTCACAACGTGTATATTCACGAACTGCAAACTTCTGAGGACGCTGTTGTTTAACAACCATCGCTTTTCTAGCCATGTTTAATGCTCCTCCTCACTCGCTTATTTTTGGAATGGCATTCCAAGTTCTTTTAATAATTCACGAGATTCTTCATCAGTATTTGCTGTTGTAACAATGACAATATCCATCCCGCGAACTTTACTTACTTTATCAAATTCAATTTCCGGGAAAATCAATTGTTCTTTAACACCAAGTGTGTAATTTCCTCTACCATCAAAAGCATTTGCAGATACACCACGAAAGTCACGTACACGTGGTAATGCAACACTCACTAACTTGTCTAAGAAGTCATACATTCTAGCACCACGTAACGTCACTTTACAACCAATTGGCATTCCTTCACGAAGACGAAAACCTGCAATCGACTTTTTAGCACGGGTTACGATTGGCTTTTGACCTGTGATTAACGCTAGTTCAGCTACTGCTTCGTCGATAATTTTAGAATTACTTACTGCTTCACCTAGACCCATGTTAATAACAATTTTATCAATTTTAGGAACTTGCATCACAGAAGAATAATTAAACTTTTCAGTCATTGATTTTTTAACTTCATTTTCAAATCTCTCACGCAAACGATTCATTAAGGCTTAGCCTCCCTTCTTCTAAATCCAGCTTCACCAGAGCAACTGCTTGCACACAGCATTTGTGTCACATGATCGCTTTAAGCGACAAATCAGACAACCATGCTGGTGTCACAGTTAAGACTCACGATGACACCTTTTCGTATAAGGCTTATTTTAAAACTTCACCTGATTTTTTAGCATAACGTACTTTTTTACCATCAACCATTTTATATCCAACACGGGTACGTTCTCCTGTTTTTGGATCAACTAACATCACATTAGATACTTTGATTGGTGCTTCAATTTCGATTACACCACCATCAGGATTTTGTTCACTTTGGCGTACATGCTTTTTCACCATGTTTCTACCTTCAACAATAACTTTGTTAGCACTAGGTTTAGCAGCAACAACTTTGCCTTCTTTGCCTTTATCTTTACCCGTAATAATAACAACATTATCTCCAGTTTTAATGCGCATCGTGAGCACCTCCTCATGTTTTTTCATTTTTTATTAATTATAATACTTCTGGTGCTAGTGAAACAATACGCATGAATTCTTTCTCACGTAATTCACGAGCAACAGGGCCGAAAATTCTTGTTCCACGAGGTGTTTTATCATCTCTGATAATCACTGCTGCATTTTCATCAAATTTGATATAAGAGCCGTCTGCACGACGTGCACCAGTTTTTGTTCTAACGATAACCGCACGAACAACTTCACCTTTTTTTACGCCACCACCAGGAGTTGCTGATTTAACAGATGCGATAATAATATCACCAATGTTAGCAAACTTCTTGCGTGTACCACCTAAAACTCTAATGGTTAAAATTTCTTTTGCACCAGAGTTATCTGCAACTTTTAAGCGCGTTTCCTGTTGAATCATAATCAAGGCCCTCCTTTCTCAAAAAATATCTTTCAAACTGTTTCGTCAACTTCATTTTTCAAGATGTTCAAGTCTTGATCAAAACGTCAAATGTATCTTTTCAGTTTGTTTGATTTTATCTGTTTTTTAAAATTTTAAATTTCAATTAGATCGTCACTGCTTTTTCAACAATTTCAACCAGCGTGAATTTTTTTGTTTTTGACATTGGACGACATTCTTCAATTCGAACAAGGTCACCTAAATGAGCTGTATTGTTTTCATCGTGAGTTGCGTACTTCTTAGAGTACTTAACTCTTTTCCCATATAATGGGTGTTTACGATAAGATTCAACTAGAACTGAGATCGTCTTGTCCGTCTTGTTAGAAACAACACGTCCTTGAAGTGTCTTTTTTCTTCTTTCCATCGTGTTAAGCCTCCTATTCTCCTGCACGTTCATGAATAATTGTTTTCATACGTGCAATTGTTTTACGTACTTCGCGAATACGGCTATTGTTAGATAATTGACCAGTCGCCAATTGGAACCTTAATTGGAACATTTCCTTTTTCAATTCCGCAATCTGAGTTTCAATTTCGCTGATGCTTAAATTTCTGATTTCATTAGCTTTCACTCTGATCACCACCATTTTCACGTTTTACAAACTTTGTTCTTACTGGCAATTTGTGCGACGCCAAGCGTAATGCTTCACGTGCCACCTCTTCAGGTACACCAGCAATTTCAAACATAATTTTCCCTTCTTTAACAACGGCCACCCATGCATCTGGAGCTCCTTTACCAGATCCCATACGCACTTCCATTGGCTTGGCTGTTTTCGCTTGATGAGGGAAGATTTTAATCCATACACGCCCGTTACGTTTCATATAACGCGTCATTGCAATACGCGCTGCTTCGATTTGACGGTTGGTAATCCAAGCACCAGTTGTTGCTTGAAGACCGAATTCACCGAAAGTAACTTCCGTTCCACCTTTTGCATGTCCTTCATAAGAAAGACGGTGTGGGCGACGATATTTTGTACGTTTAGGTACTAACATAATTACTTCGCCTCCTCTTCTTGGTTGCGGGTTTTAGTAGGAAGTACTTCTCCTTTATAGATCCATACTTTAATTCCTAATTTTCCGTAAGTTGTATCTGCTTCAGCAGTTGCATAGTCAATATCAGCACGAAGTGTATGTAGTGGTACATTTCCTTCACTATAACCTTCAGCACGCGCCATGTCAGCACCACCTAAACGCCCAGATACTTGCGTTTTAATTCCTTTGGCTCCAAATCGTATGGCACGTTGGATGGCCATTTTTTGAACGCGACGGAAAGATGCACGATTTTCTAATTGCTCAGCGATTGAATTGGCAACCAATTGTGCATCGACTTCAGGCTTTTTAACTTCAACAATTTTAACAAAGATTTTCTTGTCAGTAATTTTAGATAAAGCTGCAACTGTTGCGTCTTTTTCTGAACCACCGCGACCGATGACCATACCTGGCTTTGCTGTATGGATGATAATGTTGACACGATTTTTAGCACGCTCAATTTCAACACGAGAAACAGAGGCTCTCTTGAATTTGGTACTAATGTAATCACGAATTTTCAAATCTTCATGTAAAAATGTTGCGAAATCTTTGTCATTTGAATACCATCTCGCATCCCAATCACGAATGACACCAACACGCAATCCAATAGGATTAACTTTTTGACCCACGAGTATTCCTCCTTTATTAGTTTGCTTCAGCAACCACAATTGTGATATGTGAAGTTCTTTTATTGATTCTTGATGCACTACCTTTCGCACGAGGACGGAATCGTTTTAAAGTTGTTCCTTCATTTACGAAGGCTTCTTTAACAAACAGTGTATCCACCTCTAAGTTTAGGTTGTGATCAGCATTAGCAACAGCTGACATTAAAACTTTTTCAATTATTTCTGATGCTTTTTTATCTGTATTTTTCAAGATGGCGTACGCTTCGCCGACTTTTTTACCTCTAATAAGGTCTGCTACAAGGCGAGCCTTACGAGGGGCAATGCGTACAGTTTTTGCGATAGCTTTCGCTTCCATACTATATCCTCCTCTAAATTAACGCCTTGTTTTCTTGTCATCTTTCACGTGACCTTTATAAGTACGTGTCGGTGCGAACTCACCTAATTTATGACCAACCATATCTTCTGTAACATAAACTGGAACATGTTTACGTCCATCATAAACTGCAATGGTGTGCCCGACAAATTGTGGGAAAATGGTTGAGCGGCGTGACCAAGTTTGAATAACCTTCTTGCTGCCTTCTGCTGCTACAACTTTTTTCATTAAATGGTCATCGCAAAATGGACCTTTTTTTAAGCTTCTTGCCATTGTCTTTCCCTCCTTCTAAATTTTTAATGTTGCATTATTTTGAATGACGTCTTCTTACAATCAACTTATTTGACGCTTTTTTCTTATTTCTCGTTTTAAGCCCAAGCGCAGGTTTACCCCAAGGTGTAACAGGTGCTTTACGTCCAATTGGTGTACGACCTTCTCCACCACCATGGGGATGATCATTAGGGTTCATCACAGATCCACGAACAGTTGGTCTCCAACCCATATGACGTTTACGTCCGGCTTTACCGATGTTAACTAATCCGTGATCTGCATTCCCGACTTCACCAACAGTCGCACGACAAGTCGATAAAATTCTTCTCACTTCACCAGACGCGAGTCTGATTAACACATAACGCTCTTCACGTCCTAAAATTTGAGCTGACGTTCCAGCAGAACGAACCAATTGTCCACCTTTACCTGGTCTCATCTCAATGTTGTGAATTAATGTACCTTCAGGAATGTTAATCAATGGCAATGCATTCCCTGGTTTGATGTCTGCAGTTGGTCCTGATTCAATAACCGTTCCAACAGCAATTCCTTTAGGTGCTAAAATGTATCTTTTTTCACCGTCAGCATAATGAACCAACGCAATGTTTGCTGATCGGTTTGGATCATACTCGATGGTTGCAATTTTACCTGGAACACCATCTTTTGTACGCTTGAAATCAATGATGCGGTACTTTCTTTTATGTCCACCACCGCGGTGGCGAACTGTAATTTTACCGTGGTTATTACGACCCGCATTTTTAGAAATGCTTACTAAAAGCGATTTTTCAGGCTTATTGGTTGTGATTTCTTCGTATGTTAAGCTTGTCATGTTACGACGGCCGTTAGTGGTTGGCTTATATACTTTTATAGGCATAACGCATATCCTCCTTCTCAGTAAATAAGTAACGAATCAATGTCGATGAACTTATTTACCAAATAATCAATTCTTACATTTCGAAATCGGCAATTTTTTGACCTTCAGCCAAAGTAACGATTGCTTTTTTCTTGTTTCTAGTTAATCCAGTGTAACGACCAACACGGCGTTTTTTAGGCTTTACGTTAATGATGTTAACTTTCTCGACATTCACGCCGAAAATTTCTTGAACAGCGAACTTAACTTCTAGTTTGTTCGACTTGCGATCAACTTCAAATGTATATTTGTTCTCTTCCATTAATTGATAAGATTTCTCGGTGATGATTGGGCGCTTAATGATATCTCTTGCATCCTTCATTATGCTAGCACCTCCTCAATATGCTTGACTGCATCTTGTGTCATGATTACTTTTCTTGCATCTAACAAGTCTAATACGTTCACCCCAGTCGCAGGAATGATTTTAACACTTGCGATGTTTCTTGCAGCGAGTAGGGCATTGTCGTTGTCAGCACCTACAACCAGAAGTACTTTTTTATCAACGTTTAAGTTGTTAAGAATGCCCACCATTTCTTTCGTTTTAGGCGCAGCTAATGTTAGCTCATTCAAAACCACTAATTCACTTTCTAAAACTTTGAAAGATAATGCAGACTTCAAAGCGAGGCGACGAACTTTTCTATTCATCTTCAAGTTGTAACTTCTAGGTGTCGGTCCGAAAACAACGCCACCGCCACGCCATTGTGGAGAACGAATTGAACCTTGACGTGCACGTCCAGTTCCTTTTTGTTTCCAAGGCTTACGACCACCACCGCGAACCTCAGTACGCGTCTTCGTCTTGTGCGTTCCTTGTCTTAGTGATGCTCTTTGTAAGAGCACTGCATCAAATAGCGCTTGTTCGTGTGGTTCAATTCCGAAGATGTCTGCATTCAATGTGATTTCTCCGACTTGTGAACCTTCTTGATTTAATAATGCTAGGTTTGGCATCAGTTTGCCCTCCTTCCTTTGTTGAATATGCTCCATGTCTCTTCGTCAACTTCGTCGTTCTTCATCCTCATGCATCAAACCGTGCGCTCCGGTTCATCACGCCTCGTCTCCTCGACCTATTTCGCCTATTCAACAAATATCTATCTTATTTATCTTGCTTTTACAGCAGATCTAACTTTAATCAATGCTTTTTTACTACCAGGGATATTGCCTTTAATTAATAGAACATGACGTTCTACATCAACTTTAACAATTTCCAAATTTTGAACGGTAACAGTTTTAACACCCATATGTCCAGGTAATTTTTTACCTTTTAAAACGCGGTTCGCTTGGATACTTCCCATTGAACCTGGTGCGCGGTGATAATGAGAACCGTGAGCCATTGGACCACGTGATTGACCATGGCGCTTAATCGCACCTTGGAATCCTTTCCCTTTACTTGTACCTGTCACATCTACGAAGTCACCTTCAGTAAAAACATCAACTTTAACCTCTTGACCTAATTCGTAAGCAGCAACATCTAAATTGCGGAATTCACGAATGAAGCGCTTAGGTGTTGCATTTACCTTGTTGACATGTCCTTGCTCGGGCTTATTAGATAAAATTTCACGCTTATCTTCAAAACCTAATTGAACAGCTTCATAGCCATCAGTTTCAACTGTTTTTAATTGTAATACAACATTAGGATCAGCTTTGACCACAGTAACTGGAATTTGTTCTCCTGTTTCGGAGAAAATCTGTGTCATACCGATTTTTCGACCTAAGATTCCCTTAGCCATAGGTTACACCTCCATATTCTTGAATATGCTTCAAACTTCTTCGTCAATTTCGTCACTCAAGTTGCTTACGTACCGCATGTACGCTGCACAACTTTCATTCCTTATTTCCTCGAATTTTATCGCCTATTCAATAATCTTATTTTATTTTTTTATAATTTGATTTCGATATCAACGCCAGCTGGTAAGTTAAGTCTCATTAACGAATCAACTGTTTTAGAGTTAGGTTCTAAAATATCAATTAAACGCTTGTGCGTTCTCATCTCGAATTGCTCGCGAGAATCTTTGTACTTATGAACTGCTCTTAAAATGGTATAAACTTGCTTTTCAGTTGGTAAGGGAATTGGCCCTGCAACCTTTGCACCAGTTTTTGCGACACTTTGAACGATTTTTTCAGCTGACTGATCTAAAATGCGATGATCATAAGCCTTTAACCTGATTCTAATCTTTTGTTTTGCCATTGTACTGCCTCCTTCCGCCTATTTAACTAATAGACTCGCTCCGCGAAAATAACCCAGCACGCCTACCATGGCAAATCGGCCTGGCGTGTCGACAACCTTTCACATCAACGCTAATAGTCAACCTGAACAATTATACAAGAGTCCTCTCCTAATTGCAATAGTTTTTTATCAATTTTTTTAATTTTTTTCATCTTTTTAAATGCTCGAAAAAAAAATCAAATAAAAAGTTTGATTTGCCATCACCAAACTTTAAATATAATCTGCAAAATAACAATCTGTTATTTCTTTTTTGACAACGCTTGGAACCCCGACAGCTGTTGTATAAGGTGGAATATCTTGTAAAACAACAGCATTAGCACCAATACGACTGCCTTCTCCAATCGTAATTGCACCCAGTATTTTAGCACCTGTTCCAATCAAAACACTATTTTCGACTGCTGGATGCCTTCGACCAGATGACGTTCTTGTTGACGTTCCACCTAAGGTGACCCCGTGGAAAATCGTAACATCATCACCGATAATCGCAGTTGCACCAATGACGACACCTGTTCCATGGTCGATAAACAGTCGCTTTCCAATCGTCGCTGCTGGATGAATTTCAATATTCAAAACGGTTCTCACCACATAAGAAATCATTTCAGCGATCAATTTTAAACCACATCGATATAAAAAGTTAGCTACCCGATACCATATCACGGCTTGAACGCCCGGATAAAGTAGCAAGATTTGAAGCACATTTCTTGCTGCTGGGTCTCTTTTTTTGATAGAATCAAAGAAATCTTTCATTTACGACACATCCATTTTTTAATGATCCGGTGTATCTGATAAAGGTGTCGCTAAATAGCGTTCACCAGAATCAGCTAAAATCGTTACAATGTTTTTGCCATTATTTTCAGGACGTTTTGCAAGCTCCAATGCTGCCCAAACCGTCGCACCAGAAGAAATTCCAGCAAGAATCCCTTCGACCCTTCCAAGCTTTTGAGCCGTTTCAAAAGCAGCTTCATTGGTCACACGAATAATTTCATCAATGACCGACCTGTCTAAAATTTTTGGCACAAATCCTGCACCAATGCCTTGAATGCGGTGAGGTCCAGGAAGCTTTCCTGATAAAACAGCTGAAGCATCCGGTTCCACTGCAACAATTTTAATGTTGGGATTTTTTTCTTTTAAAAACTTGCCAACGCCACTAATGGTACCACCAGTTCCAACGCCTGCAACAAAGATATCGACTTTCCCTTCAGTATCTGTCCAAATTTCAGCACCTGTTGTTTCATAATGAATTTTCGGTCCAGCGGGGTTATCAAATTGCATGGGCATAAAGCTATTGGCAATCTGAGCCGTCAATTCACGCGCTTTTTTAATGGCACCTTTCATCCCTTCACTACCCGGTGTTAACACCAAATCAGCACCTAACATTTTGACCAGTTTGCGACGCTCAATGGACATGGTTTCTGGCATGGTCAAAATCAACTTATAGCCGAGTGCTGTACACGCAAATGCCAATCCAATACCCGTATTCCCACTCGTAGGCTCGATGACAACACCGCCAGGCTTTAGTTTACCTGCTTGGATCGCCGCATCAAGCATGGCATAGCCGAGACGACATTTGACGCTCCCACTGGGATTAAAAGCTTCTAACTTCCCATAAACTTGCGCCTGTAAACCATCGCTTAATTTGGGCAACCCAACCAACGGTGTTGACCCGATGGCTCTTGTAATATTTTCATAAGTTTGTGAACGAAATGTATTCATCATATAGAGTACTCGCTTTCATGGGTAATATCGTATTTCAATAATGCTTCAATCCTGTCATTTAATTCTAAAAGTTTAGCATCTTGGCGACGTCTTGGACGCGGTACATCAATGGTAAACCGGTTACGGATAGTCCCAGGATTTGCTGACCAAACCACCACTTCATCAGATAAATACAAAGCTTCTGGAATATCATGCGTCACCATAACAATGGTCACGTCTGTTTCTGCAATTAAATCGACCAACTCGTCTTGTAAACGTTCACGTGTTAACGCATCAACTGCTGCAAAAGGTTCATCCATGAGAATGACTTTTGGCTTTACCGCTAATGCGCGCGCGAGTGCCAATCGCTGACGCATCCCACCGGACAGTTGAGAAGGATACTTTGTTAAAGCATGATCAAGACCCACTTTTTTTAAATATGCCAGTGCAATGCTTTCTCGCTGATCACGCGCAACACCACGCAGCTTCAAAGCAAATGTCACATTTTTCAACACAGTCATCCAAGGAAAAACAGCATAATCTTGAAAAATCATCGCAATGTCATGTTTTGGCTTATTTTTAAACAAGCTATTCGCAAGTGGTGACAAAAACCAATGCTTGCGCGCATATTTGATGGCTTCTTTACGTGTCGCTGGCAACGTTTCAAGGACTTGAACCCCATCGATGTAAACAGCACCTTCCGTCGGTGCTTGCAAGCCACCTAGCATTTCCAGGAAAGTCGATTTACCACAACCTGATGGTCCGAGCAAACTGACAAATTTACCATCTTCTACTGTTAAAGAAGCAGACAAGACAGCTGTGATCCCGTCTGCCGTGTTGTCTTCATTAACGATGGAGAAAAACTTCGTTAAATTACGTGCTTCGATCATGACTTATCGTCCACCTTTCCAAACAGCTAATTTGACTTCGATATATTTTAAAACTTCAATTAAAAACCAACCAATCATCCCGAGGGTCACCATACTGGCAATCACAATGGGCACTTGGAAAAACTGTTGTGCTTCATTCATCACAAAACCAATTCCTGTATTGCCACCATACATCTCAGCCACGAGTAGCATAACCAACCCTGCTGCAACGCCTGTACGGACACTCATAATAATCGCACCCAATGCCGACCAGAGATAAACACGGGTAATCAACGTAAATTCACTCGCACCAAAAGCTCGAGCACTGGCTAAATAACGACTATCCGTATCTTTAACCCCTTGAAAGGTATTAAATAAAATGGGATAAAACGCACCTAAAAAAATCAAAAAGACTTGCATCGGTGCACCAATCCCAAATAACACAATGGTAATAGGCACCCAAGCAGGTGCAGGAATAGGCGCCAACATTTGAAACAAAGGTAAAACACGTTTTCTAATCCCGATATTCCAACCTGTCAAAAGTCCTAGCGGGATCGCAATCAGAATCGCTAACCCAACCCCTCTAAAAAAAGTCGACATACTATCTCCAATATCATTTAAGAAGCCACGATTGCTCACCAAATCTCCCAACGCAGCAATAACCGTGCTAAAAGGTGGTATAATAGGCCCCATCAATCCATATCGTGGCAAGATTTCCCACAAAAGAATTAAAGGAAGCAGAATCAGTAAAAAAGCTGGAGAAAACAAATTCCCCAAAGCCCCTTTAAAAAAGAATCTTAACTCACGCAAGATCGCAAAAAGGATACTTTGAGCGCCCCTTAATTTATACTTGTTTTGAATCATGGCTTTAATGCCCTCCTATTCAATTGACTAAAAAGAAACAACCTTTAGCACTTAAAAATCCACAACGCTAAAACGTTGTGAAATTTCTTTTAATGTTCATTGTGGTCATGTGCTTGTCGATTGAAAACAAAAATTTCAATTAACTCATCACCAGCAGGTGAGAATTCAGGAACTGGAATCCCTTCTAGTAAATAAGCTGGAATATTGGTGTGATAAACAACCGCTGCTCGATGATCAGTCGGTGATAACAGCCTTGTTTCCATCAGTGCATCAAAATAGTCATGTACCGCTACTTTGCGATCATTTCTAACTAAGAACACTTTCGCTGCTTGATCCACAATCCCTGGACAACACGCATCTCCAGGTTCCAAGCTCCAATTTTGATACAAAATATGATGACCTGCTTCAAGTCCCACAAGTGCAAAATCTCCACGCACAATAATCGCATCGACGACACCTTCTGTCAACGCCGGCACCATCGTTCGAAATGGCATAAATGTATAAGTCATGTCATCTGTCTCGACGCCTAAGCGGTGGGCATCTTCAAGAAATACTTCTAATAACGCACTGCTCGGTGAAGTCACTGCGATATTTAAACCATTGATATCACTCAACCTCAAGTGACCTAAATCTTCTCGAATGATCATGGTTGCACCAAAAGGATAGTCAATGGTACCAGCCACAGTAAACGCGTCCAAAAAAGTTGTGTCTGATTCAATTAAAGCAATGAAACGGTCGATTTCAAGGAAGCCTGCATCAAGTGAGCCACCAGCTAAGCCATAAACAATATCAGAGGTTTCTGTAAACTGATGCAAATTGACTTCATAATCGGCAGCATAAAGTGGCGCCGATAAAAAGCCACCACCGTAACCAATGTTAAGCAAACCATTGTCCACTGCACCACCAAAACAACCTGTGAGAACAACTGTTAATAACAGCGTCGTCCAAATAAGTAATAAACGGTTCTTTTTCATGATCATCTTCCTTTCTAATCAAATATCGGAACGATCCATGCGGCAAACATCTCATTAATAACATGTGTCAGCGTCAACCCTTGTTCCAAGGTCACTTCATTCGCTAAGTAATGCTCTAAATCAACCAATTCTCTGCCGATAAATGTTAACGCTAGTTGAATGGAATCATCTCCGAGTGTTGAAGCAAAATTCAGGTGGTAAAGTGTTTCATCAAGTGTTGCTCTAAAATAAAGATGTCGCATTGCTGCTTCTGATAAAACGGCATGATTGATGACATCAAACCGATCAAAGGCTAAGTTGAAAAACGCATGGGCATTCAAACCGTGAAAGTGAAAGCCACCTAAATAAAGGTCACGAATCTGTCCGTTTCGATTAATTTCACCGAGCATGATCAAGCCATCTTGACCTTCTCGGCCTTCAGTAATAAAGTCGACAAAGTAAAAAACATCTGCATCCCAAGCGCCCCAAAAACCATGCATATTCGCATAAGTGGCAGCTCTGGAAAAAACAAGCTGATACTCCTCGTCGCTCACAGTGTTACAAGCCATTAACAACAATAATAGGATAACCGCCATGCTTGCCCACATGCTTCTTTTGATCATCGGCTTCTCGTTAAGTGTGTTGCAACTCATGCTCTTTACCAAGTCGTCCCTCTGAGTTGTTCAGCAAACATGGCTTCTCCTGGATTTTCAGGAATGTTACCGATGTACACCAATTCATCAGCTAATAAAATCAAGCCATCAACTGCTAAATCTGTATGAAAAATCAAACGGTGGTTACCATGGATAACAGCATCTCGGGGTGCACCTGTATGTGCCACAGCAATGTCAACAATTTCATCTGCAGTTGGATCCTCGTTGATGATGGCATTCGCACGATCAACAGCAGCTACGAATCTTTCCATTGCTTCTGCGTTATTTTCAACAAAAACGTTACGACCATTAATGGTTCGACAAGGAATTGCATCTGAAACGTCACGGAACAACAAATTAAAACCAGCAAGTTCAGCGATGCTTGCATGTGGCTCTTCCAGCAAAGCGCCTTCGATTTGTCCTGCTTCAAGCGCTGCAATAGCTGGACCACCAGCCAGCGTCTCTAAATTAAAGCTGACACCTTCGTTTCGAGCAGCAACAGCTAATGCTAAAACTGCTTCACAAGCGGGAGAAATCCCGCCAATTTGACGACCTGCTAGATCAGCAAATGATTCAATATCCGAATGCGCTGGTACAGCTAAAACACTGGTACATGGCGTCTTCACTTGTGCAACGGTCGTTAAAGGTGCACCGTTAGCAATGGCCGCTAATGCAATGGTCGGACAACTCCAAAAAATATCTGCTTGACCTGAAACGACAGCATCTCTTGCTGCTGCATTGTCATCTAATGTTAGGATTTCTACATCTAAGCCTGCTTCTTCAAAAAAACCAAGTTCATAAGCCACGTATAAGTTAAGATGATGCGTTGTAATCGCATCTGCAATGACAATACGCGTTCTTTCATCACCGCCAACCTCACGCTGTCCTTCTGTACTGTCCTCTGCTTGTCCACAAGCAGCTAAAACTAAAAGTGAAAAAATAACTAAACCGCACAATTTAATGAACTTTTTTTCCATTTCATAAAGCCTCCTTTTAGATCGAAAGAGCCACCTCAAAAAGGTAGCCTATTTCGTATTACGCTGGAAATTGAACAATGATCACCAAGCAACCATGATCATCAATGTAAGAAGTAATGACTGAACCTTCTAGGAGGTCTGGCAAATGAATATCCGGTGTCACATCTTCAGCCCAGCTGTACCCGCCTGCTGGTGTTAATTTCAATTCAAAATGATGTGATGAAGAAGCGTGAAGCTCTTGTGCGACCGTTCCAGCTACATCAACTGCAAAATGAAAGTGATGTGTATCTCCGATTCCTCCTCCTTCTCCATCATGATCATCATCGTCATGATCATCATCGTCATGATCATCATCGTCGTGATCGTGGTCATCATCGTCGTGATCGTGGTCATCATCGTCGTGATGTTCATGGGCAATCACTTCAACCGTTACATCACTTAACACTTGCGCTGTCTCATCTGATCCTTCAGCATTACATGCCGCTAAGATCAGTCCTAAAGTCAATATCATGACAAATGTCATTACTTTTTTCATTATTTAACAACCTTTCGTTCTACTCAAACTCACATCTTATTGGTGATGTCTTTAACATTATACACATTTTTGGTGATTTGTGAAGTACGCACTTTTTCGTGACTAGGTTTCCAAAAGGATACTTTCTTGATCATGAAACATTCGTAAAATCATGAGATAAAAGTCATAAAAACCGCCTTAATACGAACTGAACTTTCAAAATCTTTGATCAAATCAGAAAGATTTCGAAGGCGAGCGCGTATGTAAAGACAGTTTTTGTTTTAGCTATTCAGATGGTTCATATGGAAATCAAAATGTTGTTTCAAGAAAGTCGCAATAAAGTAATAGCTATGATCATAGCCTGCTTGTTGCTCATATGTGACTTGATCACCATGTTTTTGAGCTGCTGCTAAAAAGTATTGTTCCGTTAATTGATCAGGATAAAAGCTATCGCCCGTTCCTTGCGTCACTAAAATCGGCAGTACTTCATCTTGAGCAACAAGCGCAGTTGAATCCCATGCTTTCCAAGTCTCTTGATCCGAGCCTAAATAAGCCGTTAATATTTTAACACCCCAAGGCACTTTACTTGGCGTCAAAATCGGTGCAAAAGCCGAGATTGATGCAAAGCGATCTTGATTGCGTAGTCCGATCACCAAAGCACCATGGCCACCCATAGAATGACCCATCACGCTTTCTTTCCCACTAAAGTTGGGAACAAGTTCGTGGACAATACCTGTTAACTCTTTTGTGACATAGTCATACATGTGATAATGACTTGCCCACGGTTCTTCCGTTGCGTTTACATAAAAGCCTGCACCATGTCCCAAGTCATAACCGTCACCATCGGCGGCATCACCACGAGGTGACGTGTCTGGTGCGATCACTGCCACCTGATGCTGCTCAGCCCACTGTTGAAACCCGCTTTTATGGGTAAAATTGTCATCTGTACATGTTAAACCTGACAACCACCAAATCAATGGAATTTTTTTACCGTCAGGATTCGATGGTAAAAACAAACTGAATGTCACTTCACTTTTCAACACATCTGATTGATGCTTGTATTTAAATTGCTGTCCACCGAAAGACACATGCTGCTCTAATTGTTCAATGCTCATTTAGCTCACCTCTTTTAATTGTTATAACGTTTTGTGCGATGGATCATCCACAAGCTGTCTACAGATGGTGCCCGTGCATCCCTTTTATCCAGTTTATCCTTGATTCTAATGTTTTTTCTACAGCATTTACAATAAGTGTTGTAAATGGCGCTGTCTCTTGTTCAAGTTGTGCTTTTTTTAATGCTTGAATATACGCCATTCGACTGGCTTCATCAGGCTGAATATTCACAACAGGATAACCATTTTGAACGAGAATAAAATTCATTAACAAACGTGCTGTTCTACCATTCCCATCGACAAAAGGATGAATGGTTACAAAATCCAAATGTAATTTCGCAGCTTTTAGGACAGGGTGACGCCTATCAGTCTCAATCCATCTCACAAGTTGAAACATTTGATCAGGAATATCTTGCCAACGGCTATAAGTTTCTTTATCGCCGCCAAAAGGATAAACCAACACTTGTCGATATTGTCCCCATTTGTTGACATCCGTTTCAGTAAATGTCGTGACTGTTTTGTTAATCTCTTTCATGACAGCTTCTGTTAAAGGTTGATTTTCTTTAACGAGTGCCATTACTTGAGAAAAAGCTAAATCTGTCGCTTTAATTTCGAAATGTTCCCGCAAAGGATGACCTGAAATCGTTAAACCATCTAAGACAATCCATGCCGTTTCTTCTTCGTTGATCGTATTTCCTTCAAGTGCTGTCGAACTCCAAACATGTTCAATACGCGATTTCGTTTGAAGGTAATCAAGCTCTGCTTGAGATAAAGGGCGCATGTCATTTAACCGTTGAAGCAGTTGATCTACGTTTTTTAAATCCATGACGCTTTTCCTCCAGCTCAAACTCAAAACGCTCGGTTACACTTTTATTTAGAATCACCATATGTCAACACAGTACGGATAGATTCTCCTTTATGTAACAATTCAAACGCTTCATTAATGTCCGTAAAATCTAAACGATGGGTAATAAATGAATCTAAGTCGATTTTTCCATTCATATAATCTTCAACCATTCCTGGTAAGTCAGTACGGCCTTTCACACCACCGAAAGCAGAACCTTTCCACACACGACCTGTTACCAATTGGAACGGACGTGTTGAAATTTCTTTTCCAGCCCCTGCGACTCCAATGATAATCGACTCTCCCCAACCTTTGTGGGCACATTCTAAAGCAGCACGCATGACTTCAACATTTCCGATACACTCAAAACTGTAATCAACGCCACCATCTGTCATCTCAACGATGACTTCTTGAATTGGCTTGTCGTACGCTTTCGGATTCACAAACTCAGTCGCACCCATTGATTTTGCCAGTTCCCATTTATCCTCATTTAAATCAACAGCAATAATGCGACCGGCACCGGCTTGTTTGAGTCCTTGAATGACTGCCAAACCGATGGCGCCTAATCCGAAGACAGCTGTCGTTGCACCCGCTTCGACTTTTGCCGTATTATGAACGGCACCGATCCCTGTTGTGACACCACAACCAAATAAAGCCACACGGTCAAGCGGTGCTGCCTTATCAATTTTAACCAAACTTACTTCATTAACGACGGTATACTCACTAAACGTCGATGTGCCCATATAATGATAAACAGGTTGTCCCTTGTAAGAGAATCGAGACGTGCCATCTTGCATCAAGCCTTTCCCTTGCATTTCACGTACCGATGAACAAAGATTCGTCTTACCAGATTGACAGAATTTACATTCACCACACTCTGCTGTATAAAGTGGAATAACATGGTCTCCAGGTTCAACAGATGTCACACCTTCGCCAACTTCGACGACAACCCCTGCACCTTCATGACCGAGTACGGCTGGAAAAACACCTTCTGGATCCTCTCCAGACAACGTAAACGCATCAGTATGACACACTGACGTAAATAAAATTTTAACCAACACTTCGCCAGCTTTTGGCTTTGCCACATCAATCTCAACAATTTCAAGTGGTTTTCCCGCTTCAAACGCAACGGCTGCTCTGCTTTTAATCATTTAAATTCCCTACTTTCAATTAGATCTATTCCTTACCCATTTTACACTGAAATCGCCAACTTGTCAAAGGAAAATAATCGCTAATTTTTTCACGACTTCCACCATTCATCAAAAACCGTCACCGGCAAATTCCTTTTATGGCGCGACTTTGTATACCAAGCTTCGATCTGCTCGGCAGCTGCCTCGTTCACAGCCTTCCCTTCCAAATAATCATCTATTTCATCATAAGTAACCCCTAAAGCAACTTCATCAGCTAACCCGGGCTTATCATCTTCTAAATCTGCCGTAGGTGTCTTTAAATAAAGATGTTCCGGACATCCGAGCGCTGCTAACAACCGTTTCCCTTGACGCTTGTTCAACCTGAAAATCGGACATACATCCGCACCACCGTCGCCATATTTCGTAAAAAATCCTGTTACCGCTTCAGCAGAATGATCTGTCCCTAGAACTGCAAGCCCATAAGTTGCCCCAACATGGTACTGGACTTCCATTCGATGGCGCGCTTTCACATTCCCTTTGTTAAAATCCGAAGTAGGTGCCCCAAGTGCTTGTTCGACAGCTGCGACGCTGGCATCCACCGATGACTTGATATCAACTTTCAATACGTCACTCGGTTTAATAAATGCCAACGCATCTTGACAATCATCTTCATCCGCTTGCATACCATAAGGCAAACGCATGGCGACAAACTGATAAGTCCCACCTTCTGCGTTCAGTTCATCAACGGCTAGTTGTGCAAGTTTCCCTGTCAACGTACTATCTTGACCACCAGAAATACCCAAGACATAGCCCTTTAAAAACGGATGCGCCCGTAAATAACTTTTTAAAAAATCAACACTTCTACGAACCTCAACTTGTACATCCATGTTTGCTTCTACCTTCATCTCAGTCACAATTTCCTTTTGCAACGCCTTCATATACGTCTCACATCCTTCTCTTTCTATCACATCCCCCTATTTTAACATACCTTGAACGCGGTTTTCAAATGACATCTCCTTATTTTTATATCAAACAAATGTGCATAGGAATGGTTCATGATGGAAAGAATGTAAGTGATCAGCAGGATTTTATACCCATTCGATCAAAATCAACGGATGGACTGATTTGAAGAAGCGTCAGTATTTTTTCATTCGTACCTATTGTGGTAAAAAGGAGCTAAGGGTCATGAAACAACACGCTGATGAAAAGCCAAAGAAAAGCG
>JGI24700J35501_10930785_pt1 | contig 23943 bp, 21 predicted proteins | sample TergutTh196P1_FD_35501 | JGI IMG/M metagenome (IMG submission 35501)
GGAAAAGTTACGGCTATCAAATCGGATTCGGTATTTGACGTGAAGTTGTCGTAATTTACCGTGATTGCATGGGCAATCGGAGTTGGCAAAAGCCGCTTGTTGTGCTTGATTACGACAGTTCAGCGACCGACCAAGCACAAATTAAGGTACCAACAAACAAGAGCCTCCCAAACCGCACCGCCAGCGGAAACGTCCGATTGTCCACGCCCTACCGAGTTTGTGGAATAAAATATATCGTAAAGGCAATCGCCCAACGATAAAATTTGGCGTTCGGTGGGCTTGCTAGCGGTTTTTTTGATTTCGGATTGCCAAGTTTGCCAAACTGTTGAAAAACTCGCCATTGAAAAAAGGCTTTCTATTGAGCGTTGGCGTAAGTGTTCGATTATATTTTGCAAAATAATACCCCCTAATCATTTTAATTTTAGCATATGTTGGAAGTTTTTGCAAATTTGATTTTGAATAAAGTGGAGTAATATTTTGAAAGTAACGGAAATATGGGAAATATCGGCAGAAATCGTCCGCCAATGTTGCAGGGCGAATCGCCGACAAATCCAGCAAATTCAACAATGGACGAAATTATTGCAGAAGCTCAGCAAAATTATTACCATTATATTATGATTGCGTTGCTGTTGCTATTGCTTGCAACCACCGTATTTATGGGATTTTACAAGCCACAAAAAAATCGCTTGCAATAAATTTTCAAAATTGATAAACTTAACAAAGAAAATTAGAAATCCCAAGCAGAAAAAGGAGGAAATATGCCAAAAATACTAATCTGCGACGACGAACCAGGCTTGCGAGCAGTAATCAAGCGGTACGCCGAGTTTGCAGGACACGAAGTAACCGAAGCGGCGGACGGTTTGGAAGCCGTGCAAGTCTGTAAATCCGCTACTTTCGACATAATCATAATGGATATAATGATGCCCGAAATGGACGGCTTTTCGGCGGTGGAGGAAATTCGCAAAACCTCGGAAGTGCCTGTAATTATGCTGTCCGCGCGCGGCGAGGAGTACGACAAAATTTTGGGGTTCAAATTGGGCGTTGACGATTACGTTGTCAAGCCGTTTTCGTCCAAGGAAATAATGCTGCGAGTTGCCGCCATTTTGAAACGCACAAACGGCTTGCAAGCGGCAAAATCCGCCGAGCCGCCGCACGAAATCTTCCAAAAAGACGGCTTTTTAGCGGATATGACAGCCCACAAAGTGCAGATTGACGGCGAAACGGCGGAATTATCCCCAAAACTGTACGATTTGCTGTTCTTTTTGATACGCAACAAAAATATCGCCGTTTCGCGCGAAAAGCTGTTGACCGAGGTTTGGGGCTACGATTTTTACGGCGACGACCGCACTTTGGACACGCACGTCAAGCTGCTCCGAAAGGCTTTGGGACGGCACGCAAATCTCGTGAAAACGCTGCGCCTGCCTGTCGGCAGACAGGCGGCTTGGGCTACAGATTCGAGGGTTGACATGAATAAAATACGTCTAAAATGGAAAATTTTCGCTTTATTACTGGGATTTTGCGGGCTGTTGCTGATAATTTTGTGGCTTTTTCAGACGATTTTTCTGACGGATATGTATAAATTTATACGCACGCAAGAATTACAGCAAACGATAGAATTAGTAGCAAATGAGATAGAAAATCCCAATTTACAGGATATTTTGCACAATATCGAGGTAGAAAGCGGAATTTTAGTAGAATTAACGCCAAATTTCATGCCGCCGCCGCAACGCCGTCCACCGCCGCCAAATTCGGGGCAAAGCCCGCCAGCCCGCCAATCTCGCTCATTTCAGCCGTTTCGCCCCCAACAAGAGCCGCCAATTCCCGAAACAATAACCGAAGTGCGAGAGTTCCAATTAAGCAACGGACAAGCCATTTCACTGACGTTTTACGCCTTAATTTCGCCAGTTGATGCAACCGTGGCAACTTTGCGTTATCAACTTTACTTGATTTCTGGGATAATGTTGGTGCTTTCGGTTGCGATTGCGATTTTCATTGCGAAGTGGGTTTCCAAGCCGATTGAGAGAATCAGCCAAAATGCAATGGTTTTGGCGAAAGGGGATTACACAGCGCAATTTGACGGGCGCGGCTTTTACGAGATTGTGCGGCTTTCGCAAACGCTGAACAAAGTTGCGGAGGATTTGGGCAAAGTTGAGGGCTTGCGGCGCGAGCTGCTGGCGAACGTTTCGCATGATTTGCGGACTCCGCTAGCGTTGATTTACAGCTATGCGGAAATGATGCACGATTTTCCGCAAGAAATCACGGCGGAGCAAACGCAAACAATAATGGACGAAACGCAGCGATTGACCACATTGGTCAATGACGTTTTGGACATCTCAAAATTGGAAACGGCGATGGACAGCTTAAATATAACAAATTTCAACTTGACAAAAAATATTGAGGAAACCGCAAGCCGAGTTGAAGAATTGCTCAAAAGCGAGGGTTTTCGGATAATTTTCAGCAAGGGCGAACTTGGCGAAATTTACGTCCACGGCGATGAAACCAAGATAAATAGGGCGTTTTACAATTTGTTGGTGAACGCCGTAAATTATTCTGGCGAAAGCAAGACGATTCAAGTTGAGCAAATTGAGATTGACAACCGCATTCGCATACAAATCAAGGATAGCGGCGAAGGCATATCTCCAGCCGAGTTGCCCCTAATTTGGAGCAAATATAAGAGTGGCAAAAACGGCAAGTTTGACAAAATAGGCAAGTTTGGCAAAAAACGCAGTGGACTTACTGGAATGGGATTGGGCTTGCATATTGTCAAGACGATAATCGAGCGGCACGGTTGGCGGTGCGGCGTGCAGTCGGTTGTTGGGGCTGGTAGCGTGTTTTGGTTTGAGGTTAGTGGGGACATTTAGGGTTAAATTGCTATATTATAGGCAAAATCAACATTTTACCTGCCTATTCGGCAGGCGGGCCTACCCATCTGACGAACGGCGTTTTTTGAAATTGCAAAATCCCCTTCAACAATCTTCAAAAACCGCCCGCAATTCAGCAGTCAACTTAACCGCAATTTCGCACTTTGCAACGCCTGTAACAATCACAGTAGTCGGCTTTCCCATATGAATAGATTCCTCCACCTTAGAAATCTCCGCAAGTTTCGCGCGAAAAACCACTTTCCCAGTTGTGCCGAGCCGCTTATCCGCAAAAATTCCGATTGCCAATCCCAACAACAAGCCAGCCGTCGCCGCCGCAACTATCGGAAAAGCACTGGCTCTGCCTGGTAAGTTTGTCGGATTTCCCCAATTTAGAATAAATCCTATAATTCCGCCAATCGCAGCACCGATTGCCGATATTATATTGGCAAATTTCCCGCTCTCTTTTATGTAAATTTCGCCGTTTTCAATAAATAAAAGTCCGCCTGTAAAATATGTTTCGCCGATTTTGTAGCTTACGCTTGTTCCTCGTGGATGCGTTAATTTGGGCATTTCTGCACCTCCTTAAAAATTTGATATAACAATTATATCACAACTTTGCGTTGCCTTTTACAAGCCCGCTATTTTTGCACAATCCGCAACAAATCCTCAACAATCTGCGAAAAATCCTGATTAAGATTAACCGTCTGCACAAAAAAATTATTGCCGTCAATAAAATAGTATTTATCCAGCGGCGTATCAACCTGCGGATAAAGCAACATTCCGCTAACCGCTAAATTTGGCGATTGCGCCGCCGCATTTTTCACATACGAAAAAATTTGATACAAATTCGCCGAGATAATCTTGCGATTATCCCCCAAATAGTGGCTTTGGAGCGTTTTGCTGTAAAATTTTGTATCAATAATAAGTTTGCGGCAACCGCTCGAAACCGTAATATCAGTTTGCATTTGCGGCAACATTTCGAGATTATCGGCTTGCCAATTTATTTTTTCGTGCCGATAAACCGCATATTTTGGGGATTTTAGATGTCTCTTGCAAAAGGCAAAAATAAATTTTTCAAACAGTTCTGGCAAAAATTTATCCTCAATAGTTGCGAAACTTTTTTCGCCAGAGTTTCGGTTGGCAATAGCATTTTCGCAAATCAGCCGACAAAAGTACAAAATCGTGTCATAATGGGCGTTGTTGCGATTAAACGCAAGCGAATCCCATTTTATCGTGCTTGTGCCGATTGTCGAGATTTCGTTAAAATAGGCAAGCACCGTTCGCACATCTTTTTTGAGATTTGGCTGTATTGGCTGTTTTGCGAGGTGTAAAAATGTCGCTTTCAAAATTTGGTTAAACGAGATATTATTGCTGAAATCGTCAAAAATGCAGATTGCACGGGCATTTTGCAACGACAAACGGCGGAGCGAATTTGCAACATCAAGTTTTCCCCTAATTGCGGCGGTTTCCTCGGTTTGCGATATATAATTTTTGAGAAATCCCCGTTTTATGAGGGTTTGCGTACCTCGCAAAAGTAGCGCCGCCAATAAATCGTGAACGCTTTCGCAATTTTCGCTCGCCAATCGTGCGTATTCCTTGGATTTCAGCATATCGTAGGCGTACAGCAGCATATGATACACGTTTTTTATGGGAATTTTCATAGCCGTATCTCCAAAATTGCCAGCATTTCAGCGAGTTTTTCGGAGTCGTCAAAAAAATATTCCGTTAGCAGCTCGGCAATTTCATATTTTAGAATATTGGCAATATCTCGCTCGGAAAGCGGCGTATTTGTGCAAAAATAGCTGTGTCCGATTTGATGTCCGCTGTCCAATTCTGTTGAAATTGCGGCGTTTAGGGCGGTCATTTTGCGGATAATTTCGGCGGCAATCGGCGAATTTTTGGGACAATTTTGCGTGAAATCGCTGATAAATTGGGGATTATCAAAGGCGGGCGAAATCGTGATAAAGCAAAATCGCCGCCGCAAAGCGTAATCAATCATTGCCAAACTGCGGTCGGCAGTGTTCATCATTCCGATTATATGGACGTTTTTCGGCACGAAAAATTTTTCGCCCTTTTCACCAGAGTAAGTTAGCGGAATTGCGAACTCTTCGCCCCGTTTGTCGTGTTCCAGCAGAAACATCAGTTCTCCCATTATTTTTGAGAGATTTCCTCGGTTGATTTCGTCAATAATGAAAAAATATTTGTTGGCGGGATCGAGTTTGGCTTTACTGCAAAATTGCCAAAAAATCCCATGTTTAAGGGAAAATTTGCCGCTTTCGGTTGGGCGAAATCCCTCGATAAAATCCTCGTAAGCGTAACTTTGGTGGAATTGCACCATTTCTAGCTTGCTGTCGTCTTTTGCGCCGATTAGCGAAAACGCAAGCCGTTTTGCGAGAAAACTTTTGCCAACTCCTGGTGCGCCTTGCAAAATTATGTTTTTCTTGCGGATTAATTGCGTGGTTATGTCGGTGTATTTTTCGCGGATTATGTAGGCTTCTGATAGGAAGTTTTCGGCGGTGTATTGCGGTTTTGCGGGGTTTGTTGGCGGCGATGGTGGTTTTTCGCTTGCTGGTTGTGTTTCTCGTTCTTGCAGGAATTGTTGGTATTTTGCTAATCCCGCAGAAAAGGCTTGATTGCCATATCTTTGATTTACCTCATCAAAATTTTCTGAGTTTAGAATTTTTTGTCTCAATTTTCTAAAATCTTCTGCATTTGTATACCAAAAAAGATTGGATTGCGGCAAATCAAGGTTTATCAAGGATTTGCAAGCGTTTTTCAATGCGTTTTTGTATGCGGTTATAGTAAGGTTAGAATATGGTTCGCCTGGTTTTCTTCCTTTTCCTTCGCCTTGCTTTTGCTGGCTAAACCACTTCACAAATTCTTGTTCTAAATTCATGTTGCACCTCCAAAATTTTATTGCAATTATATCACAAAAATGTTAAACTGTAAAAAAACGAACTCGAAAGGAGTTTTACTAATGAAAGATTTTTTAACAGCAATACAAGAACGGCGGTCGGATTACGGAATAAGCAACGCAGAAGTTGTGCCATACGAAAAGTTAAAAGAAATTTTGGATTTTAGCGTAAAGCACACGCCGACAGCCTTTAACGCACAAATGGGAAAAGTTGCGTTACTTTTGGGCGAACATCACGCCAATTTGTGGGATTCGATTCACTCGGCGCTTGAGAAAATTGTTCCGCCCGAAAATTTTGCCGCAACAGCCGAAAAACTGGCTGGTTTCAAAAATGGACACGGCACAATCCTATATTTTGTGGACGACGAAATTGTAGAAAGTTTGCAAAATCGTTTTCCCGTTTTCAAAGATAATTTCCCAAAATGGGGAGAACAAGCCAACGGAATGCTCCAATTAGTGGTTTGGACGGCACTCAAACAAGTTGGTTACGGTGCAAGTTTGCAACATTACAACGAAGTAATCGAAAGTAGCATCAAAGAGCAGTTGAAGATTCCCACAAAATGGCGGTTAGTTGCACAAATGCCATTTGGCAAGGCTGGCAACAGCTTTTCCGAAAAAGAATTTTTGCCGATTGATGGGCGAGTTTTGGTTTACAAATAAAATATCCATTTTTAACACCGCTGAAATTTTGGCGGTGTTTTTTTCAAATTTTTTCGCAAATTTTCGTAAAATCAGACCAACCAAAAATTGAACCGTATATATTTTTGATTGAGCGCGCAATCAACATCACAAATACAAGGAGGTCAAAAAAATGACCATATTAAAAAGACAAAATGGATTTTTAACTGGATCTACAATAAAATTTATTGCGTTTGCACTCATGATAATTGATCACGTGCATCAAATGTGGGCACACGTTGGCGCGCCGCTTTGGCTTACTATGCTCGGTCGCCCTGTATTTCCAATGTTTTTGTTTTTAATGGCGGAAAGTTTTCATTATACAAGCAATCGCAAAAAATTGATGTTCCGCTTGCTAATAGCCTCGTGGATTATGAATATCGTCAGCCTTGCGCTTAATGGCTATATTTTGCCAAGCGAGAATATTATGCTGATAAATAACGCTTTTGCGACATTCTTCGTAGCAACCGTGTATATGCTTGCTTACGAGATTGGCAAAACTGGCGTTAAAGAGAAATCCGCCAAAAAAATTGTCGGCGGATTGGCGTTGGCTATTTTGCCGATATTGACAGTAATTCCAATTATGGCTGCCAGCACTTTGGAAACCCCCAATATTTGGCTAATACGGCTGTTACTGCTGTTGCCAAATGCGTTCGTTTTGGAAGGCGGCCCAGTAATGGTTGGCTTGGGATTGCTCTTTTATATATTGCGTCCGTGGCGATGGGCGCAAGCCTTGGCATTGCTTGTGTTGTCGGCATTGCAATTTGCCACCGATCCCGGCAATATCCAGTGGATGATGGTTTTCGCAATTATCCCAATTTTTCTGTATAACGGAGAAAAAGGGAAAGGTATGAAAAATTTCTTTTATGTGGGTTATCCTTTGCATATTTGGCTTTTGTATATTATTGCAGTATTAGCATTAGGTTGACATTTTTAATAAGTTTAATAAAAGCAAAAACGCCCGAAAATAGTGATATTTTTGGGCGTTGTAAATTATTTTGTCTTGCTGGGAAAATCTGATATAATAATTTTATCAACAGAAAGGATTTTTATACTCCATGAAAACTTTAGTTTTAGCAGAAAAACCCTCGGTCGGCAAAGACATTGCCCGTGTTTTGGGCTGTCGCGGCGGCAAAAATGGCTACATTGAGGGCGAAAAATATATAGTAACTTGGGCTTTGGGACATCTCGTAACGTTGGCGGATCCCGAAGAATACGAAGCCCGCTATAAAACCTGGGATATATCCCATTTGCCGATAATTCCCGAAAAACAACGATTGACAGTTATCCCGCAAACCTCTAAACAATATCGCACGGTAAAAGAGTTGCTTTTGCGAAAAGATGTCGCAACCATAGTGATTGCCACCGATGCGGGCCGTGAGGGCGAACTTGTGGCTCGGTGGATTATCGAAAAAGCCAAATGCAACAAACCAATAAAACGCTTGTGGATTTCTTCCGTAACCGACAAAGCCATAAAAGACGGCTTTAACAACCTGCAAGACGGCAAAAATTACCAAAATTTATGCGACTCTGCAAAGGCTCGCGCCGAGGCGGATTGGCTTGTCGGAATCAACGCAACTCGCTGTCTTACCACAAAATATAACGGACAACTTTCGTGCGGTCGTGTGCAAACGCCCACTTTAGCAATGATTGCTCAACGAGAAGACGATATTCGCAAGTTTATTCCGCAACCATTTTACGGGATTTCCGCTTTTTCGACAGGTTCGACAGGTTCGACAGGTTCAACAAATTCGTCAACCAATTTTAACTTAACTTGGTACAACAATGAATCTTCCAGAGTATTTGACAAGGAAAAAGTTGCGGCAACATTAGCAAAATTAAACGGCGAAACCGTGGGAACAGTGATAAATCTCACAAAAACGGCAAAAAAGAAATATCCCCCAAAATTGTACGATTTAACGGAATTACAACGAGATGCAAGCAACCGTTTCAGCTATTCTCCAAAGGAAACGCTTTCGATAATGCAGCGACTGTACGAAGAACACAAGGTTTTAACCTATCCGCGAACGGATTCCCGCTACATTACAACGGATATTGTGCCGACAATCGGCGAACGGCTAAAAGGTTGCGCCGCCGCTCCGTATGCGAAAATTTGTACGCAAATTTTGCGTTCGCCAATTCGCCCAAATAGCAACTTTGTTGACAACGCAAAAGTTACCGATCATCACGCAATTATCCCAACGGAGCATCCCGTAAATTTGGCAGATTTAGGCGACCGAGAACGCAAAATTTACGATCTTGTAATTATGCGATTTTTGGCGGTTTTTTTGCAACCTTACGAATACGAACAAGTTTCGTTGACCGTAAAAATTGGCGGCGAAATATTCAAAGCAAGCGGCAGCACCGTTATTTCACAGGGCTTTCGGACAATATATAAATTTGACGATGACGACAACGAAGAATCAGAAAGCAAGCAAACTTTGCCGTCGCTTAAAAATGGCGAAAAAATCCCAATTAAAGGGATAAAAATGACCGACGGCAAAACCTCGCCGCCATCCTATTTTAATGAAGCAACTCTACTTTCTGCAATGGAATCTCCTGCAAAATATGTGCAGAATAAGGCTTTGGCGGAAACTCTCAAGCAAACTGGCGGACTCGGCACGGTTGCCACTCGCGCCGATATTATCGAAAAATTATTCGATAACTTTATGATTGAAAAACGTGGAAAAGATATTTTTACAACCTCAAAAGGTCGGCAAGTTATCAACCTTGCACCAAAAGGTTTATGCTCGCCAGAATTAACAGGCGATTGGGAGCAAAAATTGCTGAAAATTTCCAAAGGCAACCTAAAACGTGCCGATTTTATCAAGGATATAAAAGTGTACACCGCAGAAATTATTTCTGAAATAAAAGCTAGCGAAAAAATTTACAAACATGACAACTTGACAACCACGAAATGTCCAGAATGTGGCAAATTTATGCTACAAGTAAAGGGCAAAAAGGGAGAAATGCTAGTTTGTCAAGATAGAGAATGTAATTCTCGGATAAGTTTGTCAGTAGACATTCGGTCAAAATGCCCAAAATGCCACAAATTTTTGAAAATAGTAGGCACAGGAGACAAACGCATGATAACCTGTACGTGCGGTCATCGTGAAAAATACGCCACTTTTGAGGCTCGCAAAAAAGAAGAGAAAAATTCTATGTCCAAACGAGATGTGCAAAATTTTATCCACGAAATGAACAAAAAATCGGACAACACGCCAAATAACAACCCTTTTGCCGCTCTAAAAGGAATAAAATTTAATTAAAAATAAGAAATGAGTGATTTTATGTTTTTGCCAACCACCGCACAAGAATTAACCGAACCGCCCGATTTTGTGCTAGTTACGGGCGATGCTTATGTGGATCATCCGTCTTTTGGCGTGGCAATAATTGGACGATTGCTGCAATCGCACGGTTACAGCGTGGCAATTTTGGCTCAACCAGACTGGAAAACAACCGCCGATTTTACACAGTTTGGCAAGCCAAAATTGGCTTTTTTGGTGAGCGGCGGAAATATTGATTCTATGGTCAACCATTATTCTGTTGCGTTGCACAAGCGGAAAACGGATGCGTATTCCGCAGGCGGAGCGGTCGGCAAACGCCCGAATCGTGCGACAATCGTTTACGGTAACAAAATCCGCGAATCTTATAAGGATGTTCCAATAATTTTGGGCGGAATTGAGGCAAGTTTGCGGCGCTTGGCACATTACGATTACTGGGATAACGCTGTGCGCCGCTCTATTTTGTTGGATTCTTCGGCGGATTTGCTCGTTTATGGAATGGGCGAACGGCAAATTATCGAAATAGCCGAAGCACTCGAAAGCGGCTTATCGGTGGAACATTTGACATTTATCGCAGGTACAGTTTTCAAAACTAAAACTGTCGATTTTGTGGAACAGCCGTTGTTTCTTCCCAGTTTTAAGGCAATAAAAGAGCCAACCAAAGATTCCAAAATGGAATACGCAAAAAGTGTGATAATTCAGCACGAAAACGCCAAAGGTAAAATTTTGGTGGAAGAATACGGAAATATTTTTGTGGTGCAAAACTCGCCAGCCAAGCCGTTGACAACTGCCGAGTTGGACAAAATTTACAGCTTGCCATACGAACGCAATTATCATCCAAAATACAAAAAAGAGGGCGGCGTTCCCGCAATAGAAGAGGTAAAATTCAGCATAATAAGCCATCGTGGCTGTTTTGGTGGTTGCAATTTTTGTGCGCTAGGCTATCACCAAGGCAAGCAAATTCAGGTGCGGAGCGATAAATCGATTATTACGGAAGCGGAACAGTTTACTCACGATGCCGATTTTAAGGGATATATTCACGATGTGGGCGGTCCAACGGCAAATTTTAGGGCGAACCCTTGCGATAATATTTGTAAACGGCATTGTTTAGCCCCAAAACCTTGCAAAAATCTCAAATACAACCATCAGCCGTACTTAAATTTGTTGCGAAAATTGCGGAAAATTCCCAAAGTAAAAAAAATATTTATACGGTCGGGAATACGCTACGATTACATTTTGGACGATCCGAACGGCGGCGAATTTTTGCAAGAATTATGTGAACATCATATTAGCGGTCGATTAAAAGTTGCGCCCGAACACGTTTCGGAAAATGTGCTGAACGCAATGGGAAAACCCAGTTTTAAGCAGTACAAAAAATTTGCCAAAAAATTTGACGAAACCAACGAAAATTTGCAAAAACCGCAATATTTAATCCCTTATTTAATGTCGAGCCACCCAGGTTGCGATTTGGCGGATGCCGTCGAACTGGCAGAATATCTCAAAAGTACGGGGCATATGCCCGAGCAGGTTCAAGATTTTTACCCAACTCCAGGAACAATTTCAACCTGTATGTACTATACTGGGCTTAATCCGTACACTTTGCAAAAAATATACGTCCCAAAAGGGCAAAAGGAAAAAGCCCAACAACGCGCCTTAATGCAATATAGGTTGACAGAAAATTATGAATTAGTCAAAAAAGCCCTAACAAAAGCAGGGCGAACCGATTTAATTGGACATGATCCAAAAGCGTTGATTAGACCACGAAAAAATAATAAATATCCAAAAATGACTAAAAACACGAAAAAATTGAAGAAAAATGCTAAAAAATGAAGATTGAAAATTTGAAATACGGCATTTCGAAATTATACTCAAACAACTTCACAAAACCTAAAACCTCGGGCGCTGCCCGAACCCGCAAGGATGCGCGCACCCTTGACCCGCATTTTTGTTAAGTTGATTTACTATATAATATGATAAAGGTTGAAATGTAACAAATGCTAAAAAAATGCGGGCGGATAATATCCGCCCCTACAAACCGCCAATCGTAGGGGCGGATATTATCCGCCCGTTTATTTCAAATTTGCAATTATTATCCCAACTTTGCAATTATAGCCCCAAATTTGTAATTATTGCCCCAACTTTTGAAACAAATCATAAAACAATTTTTCACGGTTTATGTGGTAAACATATTTTATCAAATGGCGAGTTTTGTCAACTGCCCATTTGTTTTCGTAAGTTGGAATCGGGGAATGTTCCCAGCGATCGAGCATAAAATCGGAATCCAATAGCCATGCAACGGCGGTAACATCCCAAATGCTGCGTGCCCAAGTTGGATATTCATGCTCTTCGTTGGCTTGCGTTATCGTGTGATTTAGCAGATAATCACATAATTTATTTTTGCCTGTCAACCAATATTTTAGTTCGGGAGCGGTCGTATTAAACGCCGAAACAACTCCCATGCAGGGCAACAAAACTAGCGAAACGCCACAACCAAGGATGATTCTTGCGGCGGCTACATCTTGGCTCATGTTAAACTCTGTGTTGTCGTGCCACTCGAAAGAATGTCCGCCAAGCCAAACTACAACGATTTTTTCTTTTATTGCAGGATTTAGCAAAATTGCTGATGCAATGTTGGTAATTGCTCCGATTGCAACCACATACAGCGGATTTTCTGCCGTGTACGACATTGCTCGTTGAGATAAATCGGTTGTCGCCGCCGAAATACAGGGCGTATTTTCGTCCACCAAAAAATGCTCCGAACCGCGGAAAACCTGGCAAGTTTCGCCCATCAAATTGAGAATATTTTTTATCTCGTTAAAACTTTTTTCCATGCCATCTTTGGGATTGCTACTGCGTTGGTTCAAAAATGGCGCGGCGTAAAGTCCTTTAACCGCCAATTTATCGGGGTTTTTCAGCAGATACGCAATCGCAAATTGATCGTCAATTTCGTTGTACGCATCGGTATCTAAAACAACGTCAACAGGATATTTTAATTTTTGCATTTTGTTTCTCCTTTACAAATCTTCTTCTTCCCAGTCAAATACTGGCAAATTGTATTGCCAACTGGGGCTACCATAAAAAAGTTTCCGTTTTAGTTTTTGATATAAGGTTTTTCTTTTTGACTTTTCGTCAACATCAAAAAGGTTGAAATGAGCATAATTGTTACAAAATAAACTTATCGCCTTTTGCGGACAGCAATTAACGCAACGATAGCAAGTTGTGCATTTGTGGTAAGATATTATGTAAGGTTTTTCAGCCCATTTTGCCAACGTTTCATCCATTTCTGCATTTTTCTTTTCGCGTGCTGCCTTTCTCATTTCAAATTCTTCCATTTCTTTTTCCAATTCTGCTTTTCTTTTATTAAATTTTGCATCTATTTCAGCCATTTTTATATCATGTTCCAATACAAATAATTCTGCTTTGGTAAAATATTTTTTCTTTTCTTCCTCCGAAAATTTTTCGTATTCTTTATTGGGAAATTTTTTGGCTATGTTTTGGCGAATTTCTTCCGTTTTTTTCTCTATTGCATTTTCGGCGATATTATTTAATTTTTTGATAGAATCGTTTTCGCTGGAAGATGCGATTTCTGCCAAACGTTTTTCTTCCATTGTTTTTCTAATTTCGTTGCGAATTTCTTTGTCGAGTTCCTTGTCAATGTCGATTTCGGCTTTTTTAATGGATTTTTCATAAAATTCTCCTCGAGTCGTTTTGTGCAAATTTTGCGTAGGACAAACTTTAACACAAATTTCGCAAATATTGCAATCATCGTCGATACGAACAGAATGTTGTGCATCGTATTCAACAGTTCCTCTTTGCGTAAAAGCGTTTTTACTGTTGCCTTGCCAATGTTTGCCTTGGATATTTCCCAAAAATTTTGCAAACTTTGAAAATCCTCTTTTTTTGACAACTCCATTTTGAATATTGTTGCAAATTTTGTCAACTTTAATTTTCGCCTTTTTCAAAATTTTGTCAACGTTTTTATTTTCATTAAACAATGCAAAATTGCTTACATTATTTGGCATTAAAATATGTTCTGCATAAATAACATTGGGCATTTTGGGAAACAAATCGCACAAAACCCTTGCGCCGTCTCCAGAAAACAGCATTTGCGTTACCAAAATTATTAGCCGCTTATCTTGCAAATAAGACATATGTTTAGATACAAACTGTCGCATTATTAGCGGCACTCGCGAACCGTATATCGGATAACAAATGGCGATTGTATCGTGTTCTTGTAAATGCGGAGCAAAATCGATAGTATCTTCGATTCCCATGCAGACGGCGTTCATTTTGCGACTAAATAAATCCGCTATGTATGCTGTGTTTCCTGTTCCCGAAAAAAATAATGTCAACATAAAATTCCTCCAAACTTTTGTACTCAATCAACTTCAAACAACTTCAAAACCGTGGGCATCAACTTCAAAACCGTGGGCGCTGCCCACACCCGCAAGGAGTGCGCCCCTTGACCCGCTTTTTTTATTAAATTGGGTGTTACTAACACCAATCAAGGGATAAAATTATATTGCGTTAGGACTACGTTTTAGAAAACGCCAATTTTCAACCATTTAGGCAAACGCAATTTTTCAAATATTCATTGGCGTATTTATCATTTATCCAGCCGCCAACCAGTAGCCGCAATGTACGCTCGACCTTCAGTCAAATACAAAATTTGCGAAACTTCGCCATGAAACCACGTTTGCCACTGTGCATTATTAGGGTTATGCAAATACGACAAAGTAATATGATATATATCACTATTAGGGTTGATATTTGCTTGCATTGCGACCGTGCCACGCATTAGTTTTCTGCCGAAAAAGCTCGTTTCGCCTAATTGCGAAGTTCCCAAAAATTCCGCACCGCTACTAGCAGGAATTTGCGTTGGCAACATATTCGAAAATAACTGCCAATCGTCGGTCAAATTTGCCCTGTGCAAGGCGATTCCTGTGTAATTGTACGGCAACAAGCCATTTCCCAAATTTACCGAAAAACTGTTTCGTCCACGTAAATTTACGGCTTGCGTAAGTTCGTAACTGGCAAATATTGTAACAGAATTTTCGCCAATCCAAAAAGCCAACGTCGAAAATTTAATATTATCATTAAACGGCTGCAAATTGCTGTTTATATCCCATTCTGCAATCGACAACGCAGGAGAAATAACTTCCAAATTTATGTACTCAATATTAACAACTGGCTCTTCTAAAACAAGGCATTTTTTTGCAGAAGAAAGTTCTTGCGTAACGGCGGCATTGTACACAGGAAAGCACTCGGTAAGCCAATCAACCTCGCTTTGTCGATGGTCAATCAAAGTTGATACAATAAATTTTAAGGTATATTCATCCAAATTTTGCACATTTTCCGCAGACATTCCAGTAGCCACTAAAAAATCAACCATTTCCCAAACGCCAAATTCAACCACATTAGGAGCAATTTCGACAATATCATTTTGCTCCGCCGAAAAGTTATTAACATTTGCAAAATAAATTAAAGTAAAAACCAAAATCACAATAAAACCAAAAATTACAAATTTCATATACAAATCCAATCTAAAATTAAACTGGCGGATAATATCCGCCCCAACAAATTTCCCAAAATCCAATCCAAAATAAAATAGCGGGTCAAGGGGCGCGCTCCTTGCGGGGTTTGGGGCAGAGCCCCAAGGTTTTCGCACTAAGGTTTTAATATTTTGACTTTTATAATAACACAAGTTAAAATTGTTTACAAGGGTATAAATGTTTGTTATAATTGGATTGGTTATAAATGAACGACCACTAAAATGTTGAGAGGTACATAAAATGCGACAAATTTTTATTGCGTTTATTTTTGTTTTTCTGTTCCCTGTTTCTGTTCATGCTTTTGTGCCAGTTGCCGCCGAGGCTGCTATTTTGATTGACCAAAACACTGGCAACGTGCTTTTTGCCCAAAACGAACATCAACAAATGTTTCCAGCAGGATTAACTAAAATGTTGACCGCACTTGTCGTGCTAGATTACTTGGATCCGCAACAGGTTATTGTTGTCGGCTCGGAGATTCATAGCGTGCCAGCGGGCGCTATTACCTCGGGACATCAGGTTGGCGAAAATATTACCGTTCATAACCTTTTGCGTGGGCTTATGATTCGCAACGGCAACGACTCGGGCGTTATTTTGGCTCTTAATGCTATTCGTGCCGAACGCAATAACGATGCCGTTCCTCTTGTAAATGCTATCCAAATTTTTAGCGATCTTATGAACCAAAAAGCCGCCGATTTAGGCGCTTTAGGTACTAATTTTGTCAACCCAAACGGACTGCACCATGAAGACCATTATACTACTGCTTACGATTTGGCGTTGATTTCTCAAGCGTTTATGCAAAACGATTTGCTAAACGAAATTGCGCGTACGGTAGAATTTACAGGCAATGGACTTTACGGCTATTTGGGCAACCCGAACGATCACGGCAACGTTATCGAGCATACTTGGGTTGACACAAATGAACTTATTTTAGATGGCAATTTTCGTTATGAATTTGCTACAGGAATCCGCTCTGGTTCTACTCCGCAGGCTTCCGACAATGTGGCAGCCGCCGCCGAACAAGACGGCATTCAACTTATCGCTATTGTGCTAAATTCGCCCGATCCCACGCGCTGGCAAGATGCACGAGTTATGTTTGAATACGGTTTTGCCACCTGGGAATATTTCGATATTCTGCAAATTGACGAGTACATCGATACAATTTTTGTTACAAACGCAATGCTTGGCGGCCCAACAACTTTGGAAGTTTTGGCCTCTGAATATTTCACTATTTTACTTAATCAAGAACAGTTGGCTGCTTTGCAACGAACAGTTATTTTTTACGACGAACTGCTTTCGACCGCCGAAAATATGCAAACTGCCTACGAACCGCCCTATTTTATCCGATTACTTGGCTCGGACGAACCCGAAGAAACTCTCGGGCTTACGGCACTAATGGCTCCAATCGCCGAAAACACGCCACTTGGCAGAATCATCTACACGTTAGATGGCGAAACCGTTTTTGACGGAGAAATTCGTGCCGCCACCGCAATTGAAGAACGCTCGCTTGATTCTGATATGGATTTTTATATTGCGCTCTTCTCAAACGCAATATTTTCAGCAAGTGCGTTGCCTTTTTGGTTGGGTGCTGGTGGACTAATTATCGGAATTATCGGCGTTAGCATCGCAATCTCGGAACGGCGGCGCAGCAAACGTTCTTGGTATGGAGGGGGAAAAAAACGCTATGATTAGAAGTATGTCTGGCTATGGTAGAGGAGAAGAAATTAGCGAAGATTGGCTTTGTTTAGTAGAACTTAAAGCCGTCAACCACCGCTACTTTGACGCTGTTATTCATATGCCGCACATAATGAACGCCTATGAGGATTCCGTTCGCAAAATGTTAGCCAAAAATATTGCTCGTGGTAGGCTTGATGTCAACATAAGTATAAACTGTACTGGCAACTCGCCCGCCGTGGTCAATGTAAATACCAATGTCGCAACCGCCTACATACGGGCTTTTAACACGCTTGTTGATACCTATCGTTTGCCAGGGCAAATTACTCTCGAATTATTGGCGGCAAAAGAGGATATTTTTTCGGTTGATAAAAGTATTTCAACCGATACACGCGACGAAATTTGGCTTATACTAGAAAAAGCCTTGGCAACCGCAATATCTCAACTTAACAAAATGCGCGAAACCGAAGGAAGAGCCTTGCAACACAACATCTTAGAAAAATGCGAATATGTTATTGAAGATATTCAGCAACTGAAAAATAAATTGCCAGAGGTTGCAATCGAACACGAAAAACGCTTGCGAATGCGTATCAGCAACACGCTAGAGCATATCTCGTCAGCAAAATTGGACGAAAATCGTGTGCTAACCGAAATTGCCGCTTATGCCAACCGAATGTTGGTTGACGAAGAAATTGTCCGCCTAGAAAGCCATTTGCAACAACTATACGAAACCATCAGCGGCGAAGAAACTTTAATTGGGCGAAAAATGGACTTTTTAGTGCAAGAAATGAACCGCGAAGTAAACACAATAGCCTCAAAGGCTGGAAGTATCGTTGTTTCAAAATTAGTAATTGATATGAAAACTGAAATAGAAAAAATACGCGAGCAGGTGCAAAATGTTGAATAAACCAATAAATGTAGGATTTGGCAATGTAGTATTCCTAGATAGAATAGTTGCCATAGTAAACAAAGATTCTTCGCCAGTAAAGCGAATGATACAAGATGCCAAAGATAGCAACCGTCTTATTGATGCCACGCAAGGCAGACGAACCCGCTCGGTCATTATTACCGATAGCGGTCATGTTATCCTGTCAAGTGTGCAATCCGAAACGCTTGCTGGGCGTATAAACGATATTGTCGATTACGCTACAATATCCCAAAAACAACGCGGTATAAGTGTATGAAAGGGATGTTGGTTATTATCTCCGGGCCGTCTGGCTCGGGGAAAGGGACAATCGTCAACCATTTATCCTATGCGTTGTCAATCTCGGTAACAACTCGCAAGCCGCGCGAAAACGAACAGCACGGCGTGGATTATTTTTTTTGTACCGAGGAAGAATTTGTAGAAATGCGCAATAACAACGAACTGCTAGAACACGCCGTTTATGTAGGTCAATATTACGGCACGCCCCGCAAATACGTTGAAGAAAAAATAAATCAAGGCGAAGTTGTTGTGCTAGAAATTGAAGTAAACGGCGCATTACAAGTAAAAGAAAAATTTCCCGAGGCGGTACTTGTGTTTATCATTCCGCCAACCTTAAACGAACTTGCGCATCGCTTGGCGTTTCGCAACACAGAAGACCCGCTAGAAATTCAAGAACGCATGGAACGCGCATTGCAAGAAATTCAGCTTATTGACAAGTACGATTATTTGATAATCAACGAAGATTTGCCCATAGCTGTACAAGAAATTGATGTTATTGTTAAAGCGGAGTATCTAAAGCCACATCGCAGCCAATCCCGCATTGAAAAATTTACACTAGAAAGGTGATTTTTATGTTGATTCCCTCATATTCGCAACTAATGGACAAAATGAACACCGTAACCGAAGACAACGAAAACCTTACAAATACGCCCATTACAAGCCGTTACACAATAGTTTTGGCGGTGGCAAAACGTGCGCGCCAGCTAATCGACGGCTCTAAACCGCTTGCGAAAGCCCCAAGTGATCGTGCCGTTTCAATCGCCGTTAAAGAGATGGACGAAGGCAAAATTAAAGTTGAGATGGAACCAAACGCAATCGATGCAACTTACGAGCGTTTATTGGCATCTCAAAGTAAATTTAAGCCAATAGTCGCCGACGATTTACAAGATACGTCCGTCTTCGAAAATGACGAAGCCTACATCGACAGCGACGAAGAAGATTACATTAGCGAAATTCGCCCAGAAACCACCATAAACTCCGACGACGACAACGAAGACGATGTAGTAAAAAGCGATCAAGACCTCTACAAAAAAGGCTTTGTAGAAACCACTGGCGACGAGTTCATCTACAAAGACGAAGAAGAAGACGACGCATCCCTCTTCGACGCTCTCGACAACATCCAAAGTATGCCCGAAATCGATGATATTGAATAAATATAAAACAAAAAACCTTGGGGCTCTGCCCCAAACCCCGCAAGGAACGCGTCCCTTGACCCGCTATTTTTTTAGATTTATTTAGTAAACAATGACAAAAACGTAGGGGCGGATATTATCCGCCCGCAAGCTACACTTTTATTTGGGAAAGGGGTTGTTGATTGCTTTGGATGAGATATTAGGAACAAATATTTTGCATAAATATGCACTCGTTTGCGTGGATATGCAAGCGGATTTTGCCAATCGGTTGTTTACTTATAAAATTCCGCAAGATATGTTGGTTGTGCCTGGTATGAAGTTGGAAGTACCTTTTGGTAGAAAGTACATCAACGGTTTTGTGCTAGAAACCACCGCCGAAACGGATGTTGATTCCAAAAAGCTGAAATTTATTTTTAACACATACCAGGACTATATTATTCCAGCCGATTTGCTCGATTTGGCAAAGTGGATGAGCCAACAATATTACACAATGTTGATTCATTGCCTGGTTTGTGTTTCTCCTAGCGTACCGAAAAAGCCCGCAAAATTGCCCATTATTGCGGAAAACTTGACCGCACAAGAAAAAAATGTATCTCAAATTTGCGAAAATATCTCGGCAAAAGAAAACGAAATTACCTTGAGTTTAGAGCAAACGCAAGCTGTGCAAAAAATTTTGGGTTGGCAAAAAGTGCCAAAAAAGCAAAAAATGCCCATTTTACTGCACGGAGTTACAGGCAGCGGCAAAACGGAAGTATATATGCGAATAATATCCGATGTGCTAAAACAGGGCAAACAAGCCATTATGCTTGTCCCAGAAATTGCGTTGACTTATCAAGTTGTGCAAATTTTTACCGAACGATTTGGCAAATTGGCAGTATTTACGCACAGCGGTTTAACGGCACAAGAACGATTTGCTAATTGGCAAAAAGCCAAAAATGGCGAAATTTCCGTTATGATTGGACCGCGATCGGCTATTTTCGCACCGTTTGACAAGCTAGGTGCAATTATCATTGACGAGGAACACGAACACACGTATCGACAATCCGAATTGCCGCCCAAATTTGATACAAAAGAAGTCGCTTTGCAACGCAAAAAATACATCGAGCAAAATGGCGGCGAATGCTTGCTTGTAATGGGCTCGGCAACTCCGCTGTTGGAAAGCTATTATAATGCGGTTGTCGCCGAAAAATTTTCGCTAATAACCATGCAAAACCGCATAAACGAGATGTTCCCAACCGTAAATATTGTTGATATGCGAAAAGAATTAGCCGCTGGCAATACTTCGATGTTTGGCGCGGATTTTCAAAAGGCAATGTTGCAAGAATTAAATGCAGGTAGACAAGCAATTTTGTTTCTTAATCGGCGCGGACATTCTTCGTTTGTTTCGTGCCGAACGTGCGGTCATGTTATGGGTTGCAATAACTGTAGCGTAAACTTAACGTATCACGCAAATTTTTCGGTTTCTTCCTCAAATGTTTACGAAAAACCCGAAAAACTTTTGTGCCATTATTGCGGAGTTTCTGTGCCTGTGCCGAATATTTGCCCTGCGTGTTCATCTAAATTTATAAAATATTTTGGATTAGGTACGCAAAAAATCGAAGAAGAAGTTGCGAAACTATTTTCGGGCTTTTCCTCTTTAAGAATGGATTTCGACACAACTAGAAAGAGGGCTGATAACGGTAAACTTAACAACCTTAACAAAAGCAATTCCCACGAAAAAATTTTAGCAGCATTTCGCAACAACGAAGCACAAATTTTAATAGGAACGCAAATGATAGCAAAAGGATTAGATTTTCCCAACGTTACAATAGTAGGAATTATGGCAGCCGATTTATCGCTGTATTCTGGCAGTTTTCGTGCCGCCGAAAATACATTCCAGTTGATAACGCAAGTTTCGGGCAGGGCAGGAAGAGCCGCAAAACAGGGCAAAGTTTACATACAAACGTATAATCCCGAACATTACAGCATTCAGCTAGCACAAAAAGCCGATTACAGCACATTCTACTTGCAAGAGACATCTTTGCGGCGAACAATGAGTTATCCGCCATTTTGCAACGTTTTTGTGATTTTGTTTTCGGCAGAAAACGAGCAAATAATTGTTAAAGCCCTGCAAAAATTGCTTGCAGTTATGCAATATTGCAACAAAAAGGGCAACTTTGAAATGTTTGGTCCAATGCCAGCAGTAATTTCCAAAATAAAAAAGCAATTTCGCTGGAAATTGTTAGTAAAAAGTGTCAACGAAGAATTATTAAAGCAATTTGTGTTATACTGTTTAGGTAAGTTAAAAGATAACGATCCACTGACTGGCGTAACTATCAGTTTAACTCTAAATCCAATGTCGGTGGAATAGCGAAACGAGGTAAAAAAATGGCTTTACGAAGAATCCGCCAATACGGCGATGCTATATTAAAAAAGAAATCGAAACCAGTAACGAATTTTGACGAAAATTTGCACAATTTATTAGATGATATGTGGGAAACAATGCACGAATTTGACGGCTTAGGAATGGCTGCGCCACAAGTTGGCGTGTTGCGCCGTGCTGTTATTTTAGAAACCGAAGAAGAAAAATATGAGTTAATAAATCCTGTAATAGTGGAATCCTCTGGGTTGGATGTTAAAACGGAAGCGTGTTTATCTGTGCCGAACAAGCAAGGCGATGTTGAGCGTCCTGTATTTGTCAAGGTTGAGGCATTTGATCGCCACCAAAACCCAGTTACAATAGCCACCGATGACGATATGCTAACAACCGCTTTGTGCCACGAAATTGACCATTTGGACGGCGTTTTGTTCATCGAAAAAGCAACCAACATTCAACCGCGCCCAACTGACGAAGAAGTCGCCGAAAGCAACAAACGAGTAAAAGGCAATCCGCGCCGTGCGTTGCGGATTCTCAACAATAATAAAACAAAAGCGGCAGCGAGGGCTTAATTATGCGAATAATTTTTATGGGAACTCCAAAATTTGCTGTGCCTATTTTGAATTGCTTGTTGCAAACACACGAAATTATCGCCGTTGTAACGCAACCAGACAGACCAAAAGGTCGGGGATATACTCCGACTTTTTCGGCTGTTAAAGAATTTTTAGTTGACAATAATCACAACATACCCATTTTGCAACCTGAAAAAGTTCGCAATTCTGAATTTATTTCCCAGTTGCAAGCCCTGCAAGCGGACGTTTTTGTGGTTGTCGCATATGGACAAATTTTGCCAGTAAAAATATTGAATATTCCTCCGCTTGGCTGCATAAATATACACGCCTCGTTATTGCCAAAATATCGCGGAGCGGCTCCTATACAGTGGGCAATATTAAACGGCGAACACACCACAGGAATCAGCATAATGTACATGGATAAAGGAATGGACACAGGCGATGTAATTCTGCAAAAGAACATTGACATTTTGCCAACCGATACTTTCGGCACATTGCACGACAAAATGCAAGAGACATCTTGCGAGTGCATTTTATCGGCCTTGCAGCAAATATCTAGCGGAACAGCCACAAGAACGCCGCAAGATAACGAACAAGCCACATATGCACCAATGCTAACCAAAGAAATCGGCTTAATCAGCTGGGGAAAATCTAGCCAGCAGATATATAATCAAATTCGCGCATTGGCAGAATGGCCTGGAACGTACAGTTACGTCCGCGAAACTTTGATAAAAATTTTCAGTGCCGAAATTTGCGAAAACTTTGAATCGCTATATCCAAGTGGCAGATTTTGCAAACCTGGCAGAGTTATGGACAACGAAGGCAAATTGCTAGTAAAAACTGGCAACGGAGCAATATATTTGAAAACAGTTCAAAAGCCAAATTCCAAAAAAATGGACATCGCCGATTATTTGCGTGGCAACGCCATCGAGTTGACCGATAACTTTGGATTATCACGATAATTGACTTTGCGAAATTTTTGTGATAGAATGATGTTTCAAATTTTGCTTTGCGAAATTTTTGTGATAAAATAATGTTTCAAATTTTGCGTGTTTCGTAGGGGCGGACCCGTCTGCTGGACGGGCAGGTATTATCCGCCCGAATTATAAACGGGCGGATAATATCCGCCCCTACGTTAATGTTATCGCCAAATTGTTAGTTATAAAATAGCCAAATAATAGTACAAAAAAGTTGAAACGAGGCTTTTTATGGTAAAATTGCAAAATGACTGGGTAACAAAACTGTTACAAAAAATCTATACAAAAGCACACAAACCTGCCACAATGTATAGGTATAATAATTAAAGCCCTCCATGACAGAGCAATCTGCATGAAGCTGTTGGTGGAAATCCAACAGGAAACTAATTTAATTGCTGGCAATTCGTAAAGTTTGCAACACTACAACGTAGGGATAAAAAAGAAAACCCAAGCGTGAAAGTTACGAAAGTAGAAAAAAGTTGCAAAATGGAGTAAGGTGCAAACCTAACCTCCGCAAACAATCGACCTTCAGCAGCCAAGGCTAGAAATAGCAAGGTTCAACGACTATCCCGAGAGGGAGTACGCTTAAGCAAGTGGAAAAAGTTAGCCCCTACAAAGCAGGGTGAAGATATAGTCTGCACTGATATGAAAATATCAGAAGTTCAACTGTCTGACAAAGGCAGATAAGAGAACTGCATAGGCTTAGCGAGCCTGTGTGAACACACGAAAAACTATACAAAT
>JGI24700J35501_10930784_pt1 | contig 23855 bp, 22 predicted proteins | sample TergutTh196P1_FD_35501 | JGI IMG/M metagenome (IMG submission 35501)
AATGCGGGCGGATAATATCCGCCCCTACGGTTGGCGGTTTGTAGGGGCGGATATTATCCGCCCGAAATTTCCCCATTCGAATATCTACAAACTGGCGAATACCCGCAAACGGGCGACCTGTCTGCCGACAGGCAGGCCGAGACGGTCTCCCCTACTAGTAAATCCCACCACCTAATCGGCAGTGGGATTTATCCTTTTGTATTTTTATAACTTAAAGTATGCAACCAACTGGTGCAATACTTCCGCTTGCGAGTTTAGTTCTTGCGAGGCTGCGGCGGTTTGTTCCGATACAGCCGAGTTATTTTGTACAACTTGCGAAATTTGTGATAAGCCAATGCTAATTTGCTCGATTGCCTCGGCTTGGTCGCGCGAAGATGACGAAATACTTTTGATAGTACGCATAACTTCGCTTGCGTTGCCCACAATAACATCAAGGGCTTCGGCGGTAGTTGTTGCAATGCCCGATCCAACTTCTACACGTTCAATGGAACTTTCTATTAAAGTAGTTGTTTCGGTTGCGGCGGTTTGACTGCGAGCCGCCAAACTGCGAACTTCGTCGGCAACTACGCTAAAGCCTTTGCCGTGTTCGCCTGCTCTAGCCGCCTCAACGGATGCGTTAAGCGATAGCAAATTGGTTTGAAACGCAATATCTTGTATAACTTTGATAATTTTGGAAATATCGTTACTAGCATTTTTAATTTGCAACATAGCATCAAGCATTTTTTTCATTGCCTCGTTGCCGCTGCGGGCGTTTTCGGTTGAACCGCTTGCCAAACTGCTTGCATTTTCGGCATTATTGGCATTTTCGCGGGTTTGCTGATTTATCATATCGATGGATGCGGTTAGTTCTTCTACAGAACTTGCTTGCTCGGTTGCACCGTTGGCAAGTTCCATTGCACTGGTGGAAATTTGTTTTGCACCGCCCAAAACTTGGTCGGATGCCGAACCGATTTCCGAGATTGTTCTGTGCAAAGTGTGCGTAATATTATCAATCGAAGTTTTTATTTCCTTAAAATCGCCGATATATTCGTGTTTCGTTGTGCGAGTAAGGTCGCCAGCCGCCATTGCCGATAACAAGCCGCTAATTTCCTCTATGTAATCATTTAAGAACTTTACGGCATCGTTAAATGCGTTTTTTATAGACAGAAAATCGCCGACATAATTACCTTGTATTTTAACATCAAAACGTCCTGTGCCTAACATACGCATTGCTTCACGAATTTCTACAACTGGATTGTCAATAGCCTTTGCTACTTTGTTAAGCCCGTGCATAATATCGCGCCAGCCACCAGCATAATTATCTTCGTCAATGTTCACGTCCAAATCGCCCAAATCGGCGGCAGCGTGAATCAGCTTGTTAATGTTGTTGCTGACCGATTGAATACGGCGGCGCATATCGTTTACTGCAAGGTTTAGCTGGGCTTTTTTCCCTGGCAATGGTTCAATATCTGCCTCAAAATTTCCGCCAGATATTTCGATGAAAGTGCTTACAACTTTATTTTGCGTATCTAATGTAGAGCGTACCATGTTGTTAATTTTACTTACAACAGCGGCATATTCGCCTTGGAAAAGCGTTGTATTCATAAAAGTGTCAACTTCGCCTTTTTCGTGTTCGTTGGTCATGTGATCCATATCTTGGATAAGGCGTTGCAAGGTTGTTACAAGGGTTTTTGTACTTTGTGCCAACAAGCCAACTTCGTCTGTATTAGATGTGTTGCGGATGTTTACGCTTAAATGTCCCTGCGAAACATTTTTTATGGTTTGCGAAACCTCTTGCAAAGGACCAGAAATACTACGAGTTACAAGAATAGCCACAACTGCACCAATAACAACAGCAGCAATCGCCGCAAAAATCAAAGAAAATAACATTGTCATGTTAAAGGATTCTAGTTCATAAATAGTATTGTCAACCGATTGTTCTAGTTCAGTATATAGTTCAACAAAATTATCGTGCAAGCTAGCAGAAGTACCCGCCATGGTGGCTGTAATAAGCTGCATAGCGGCAACGGTATCGTTATTACGAGATGCGGCAAAAATTTGCGGAGCAACAACATCCATCCATTCAAGCATATAATTTTCGACAGTAGTAATTTGTGCTGTTCGCAAAGCACGGCGTTGATCGTCCACCGTGGGGTCAACAGACATTAAGTTTCTAAACGCATTTATTTCAGATAAAATTATATTTCTTGTGGCAGTAAAATCACGTTCGATATTATCGATGGCAGAATCGTTGCCGGCATTTGCAACAGCAAACAAAACAAGCCGTCTAGCATCCATAATATAAAGGTCAATGCTTCCAAGAATATTAAAGCGTTCTACAGGATAGTTGAGCGTATCACGATAGCTAGTGTGAACAAAAGCAACTCCCATAACGCCTACAGCGGAAATTATCACGGTAATAAGCAAAGTAATACTAAATCCGATAGCCAATTTTTTTCCGATTTTGGCATTTCTAAAAAAGTTCATAAAAAAACCCTCCTAAAATAAATCTCACATAACCATAATAGCATATATGTTTTTACAATGCAACATTTTTAATATTATTTTTTTGAAAATAATTTGCTATAAATTGGAAGTAATTCCAACGCATTGCGTTAAAGGAACAGACATCATAATACCTTTTGCGGGCGTTTTTATGCCGCAAGCGGTTGTCATTTTTTTTAGCAAATTTGTTACATTAGTGGCTTCGGTTACGATAAGCACAAAATCTCGTTCGGGTTGTAGGGCAATGCCAAAAAATTTTGCCGTTTTGTCGGCGGCGGCTTGCCTTGCATGAATAACCGTACCGCCGCGAGCACCCGCTAATTTTGCGGCGTTCATAATTTCCTCGCTGTGTCCACTGCGAACGATTGCGATGACCATTTCGTGTTTTACTTTTGTTTCGGAAGTTTCGGCTTTTTCTTTAAGTTTCGATTGCCGTTCTAGTTCCGTTAAGATATTTTCTTGTTCCAATTTTTCTTCACCTACGCTTTCTAGTAACCTTGCAAGACCGCCGCTAATAGCAGTTATCGGAAAAGTAAAAGCGATTCCGTTGCCAGGTTGATTAAGTTCTAGCCGTTCGATAATGGCAGTCATAACAGGTTTAATTTCGGCTTTTTCCAAAATACAGGTAACAACGCTTTTTTCGGTATCGGATAAACCGAAGGCTTTCAGCACTTCCGATTTTGCCGTGCCGCGACCGTTTATTTGGAAGAATAGCAAAACGCCCTTTTTCTCCAATAATTTTACCATAGTTTTGATGTTAGAGCGATCAATAACAGCCATTAAAATTTGCATTGACTGATCTGGTGTAATTTTCATAATTATTCCTCACTTGTAAAAATAATAACGTCATCGTCAATATCGTCAATATTGTCGGTGGCATCTTGCATTTTGCCCTTATAAACAAGCCCCATAATTTGCAACGTAACGGGCGGAGTCATTGCAATTAGTGCAACTGTACCAAAGGCATCTAACATAATGCGTTCTGGGTACAAACAAGCACCAATAGCAAACGGTAAAATAAACGAAGAAGTCATTGGGCCCGTAACAGCGCCCGCGGTATCAAAGGCGATTCCCACGTAAATTTTTGGTACAAAAAACGTCAAAATTATAGCAGCTATGTAACTTGGGAAAAGTAACCAATATATGGAAATTTGAAAGATAATTCGCACCATAGTAAGTGCCAGCGCAACAGCTACGCCAATCGACAAATAGCGTTGCACAGCCGCACCAGGAATAATTCCCATAGAAACCTCTTCAATTTGCTTGCGTAATGCGTGAATCGCTGGCTCGGCAGAAACCACAAAATAGCCAATCAAGCCGCCAGCAGGTACAAGCAGCCAGTTCATGCTAGAGTTCGCCAAATCGGATCCCAAAAATTGCCCAATGGGAATAAACCCAACTTCAACGCCCATCATAAACAAGACAAGTCCGAAATAAGTATAACCGAAACCGATAAGCATACGCAAAAATTCTTTTGGATGATACATTCGTGTTATTGCTTGATATATAAGAAACACGGCAAATACAGGCCAAATTGATTGCAAAACGCCCCAAGCCTGCAAGGGCAACTGCGAAGAAAATTCGTGAAAAACATCGCGCGTTGTTTCTATTAAAGGAAGTTGTGCGGCAGTGTAAATATATTCAGCTGGCGAAGACATTAAGCCAATGACCAACATAGCCATTACAGGGCCAACAACACAAAGTGCGACAAGTCCAAAACTATCGTCAAGCGAAGCGGTATCACTGCGAACAGATGCAATACCAACGCCCATAGCCAAAATAAACGGCACAGATATTGGTCCAGTAACAACTCCGCCAGCATCAAAGGCAACAGGCACAAAGCTACCAGGAGCAATTATTGCCAAAAATATAAGAATGCCGTAACAAACAACCAATATTTTGGATAAACTTATGCCAAAAATTATACGCAAGACAGCCAACAGCAACGAAAAGCCAGCACCAACGGAGGCGGTTATCAAAATAACCCATTCGTCTATTCCAGGAACAAGCCCCGCAAGCACCCACAAATCGGGACCAGCAAAGGCAATAGTTACGCCAATCACAAAAGAAACTAATCCAATTACTAATATTTTGCGTGTACTTGTCATGCTAACACCGATATTGTTACCTAGCGGAATAAGCACCAAATCCATTCCCGTTGTAAGCAAGCCCATTCCAAAAATGAGCAAACCTGCACCGCCCAAAAACAGCACAAATTTCCCAACTGGCATTGGCGAAACAAACAAAGCAAACGCAAACACAATCAATATAATTGGCAATATCGCCGACAACGATTCTCTCGTTGTAGCTAACAATTTTTTCTTCATACTTTTTCTCCTTTCTTTCAAGATTAAAGATTAAGACCTTGGGGCTCTGCCCCCCGCCTGCCGGCGGGCAGGCAAACCCCGCAAGGACGCGCGTGCCCTTGACCCGCTATTTTTTTATTGTTTTAGGTTAGTGATTAGCGAGGGGGATTTTTTTATTTGTCGCTGTAATGTCCTTTGCATTGGTGTATTTCGATTTCATTGTTGGGTAATATTTGGTATATTAGGCGGTTTTTTTCGTCGATGTGTCTGCTCCATTTGCCCGATAAATCGGCGGTTAAGGGTTTTGGATGACCGATTCCGTTGTTGCCGTTGCGGATAATGTCGTCAATTAGGTTGTTTATTTTTTTTAGGGTTCGCCTGTCTTGTTGTTGCCAGTATTTGTAATCTTTCCAAGAATCGCCTTCAAAAATTACGCTACTCATGATAAATTTTCCGCCTGTTTATATTTATTTTCAAAATCAATGGCACGTTGGGGAATTTCCCCAGTTTCCATTGCCCTTAATTCTTCCATCGTAAAGCTGATGGTTCTACCATTCCTAAAATTTTCTTCCGATTCAGCCAACCTTGCCAAAATTTCTGGCGTAAAATATGGATCGTCTTTTGTGTAGTCGATAATTTCGGGTTCTTCGACAAAAGGCATTGCTTGCTTGCGAACCGCTTGACGGAAGAACGCATTTATTGCATCTGATATAGTGAATCCCAAGCTAGTGAATAATGATTCGGCACTTTCTACTATATCTTTTTCCGTTGTTATGTTTAATGTTACTTGTTGAGCCATTTTTTTGTCCTCCTAAAAGTTTATTTGTCGCTGTAATGTCCTTTGCAGCGGTATATTGTGATTTCGTCATTTGGTAATATTTGGTATATTAGGCGGTTTTTTTCGTCGATGTGCCTGCTCCATTTGCCTGATAAATCGTATAGTTTTGGATTACCGATTCCATCGTTGCCGTTGTGGAGAATGTCTTTTATTAGGGCGTTTATTTTGTCTACGGTTCGTTCGTCTTGATTTTGCCAATAAACGTAATCTTCCCAAGAACCGCCTTCAAAATTTACACCACCCATTATAAATTTACCGTCCGTCCGTGTTGTTTCAAAAAATCAATGCCACGTTGGGGAATTTCCCCAGTTTCCATTGCGGTTAGTTCTTCCATAGAAAAAGAAATACATTCGCCACGTTCAAATTGTTCTTCCGATATTTTTATTTTTGCCAACATTTCGGGGGAAAAATAATCGTCATATTCTGTTACTTGTTGAGCCATTTTTTTGTCCTCCTAAAAATTTATTCATTAACCAAACCGCCCATTTGCATTGAGAACATTTTGCTGTAAAAGCCTTGTTTTTGCATTAGTTGAGAATGATTTCCTTGCTCTATTATTTTGCCTTGGTTTATTACTAAAATTTCGTCGGCGTTTACGATGGTTCGCAAGCGGTGCGCAATAACGAAACTTGTACGCCCTTTCATTAGCATTTTCATGGCGGATTGTATTTTAATCTCGGTACGTGTGTCCACCGAAGAAGTTGCTTCATCTAATATTAAAATTGCTGGATTTGCTAATACGCAACGAGTAATTGCTAAAAGTTGCCGTTGTCCTTGGCTTAATGTTCGGCTATTTTCGGTTAAAATTGTGTTGTAGCCGTCTGGCAACTGCGAAATAAAATGGTCTGCGCCGACTAATTTTGCCGCTTGCTTTACTTCTTCTTCTGTGGCGGATTCGTGCCCGTAACGCAAATTATCTAGCAAAGTTCCCGTAAAAAGATACGTTTCTTGTAAGACGATTCCAAAAATGCGCCGCAAACTGTTGCGAGTGTAACCATTTAGAGGAATGCCGTCTATTGTAATTGTGCCTTTGTTTATATCGTAAAACCGAGTTATTAGGTTGACGATTGTTGTTTTTCCTGCACCAGTTGGACCAACCAACGCAATAACCGAACCTGGCGGTGCATGAAAGTTGCAATTTGTAATTATGGGTAAATCGGGCTTATAGCTAAAGTCAACATTTTTGAACAAGATGTCGCCTTTTGTTTCAGATAAAATTATTGCAGTTGGCGTATCTGGCGGTTCTTCTTGTTCGTCCAAAATGCCGAAAACACGTTCTGCGCCAGCCAAAGCCGATTGAAATTGATTGTATGTAGATGCCAAATCGTTTAATGGTCGTGCAAATTGCCGCGAATACGCAATAAACGTGGCAATAATTCCGATTGTGATGTAGCCGTTTATTGCCAAAAAACTACCTGCAAACACAACTATTGCAAAACTTAAACTGTTGATAATATTCATTGCGGGCATAATAAATCCCGACCAAATTTGTGCTTGCGTTCCGCTGTATCGTAGTTGCTCGTTGATTTTGGCAAATTCTTCGATGGAGTGCTTTTCGTAACTGTAGGCTTTTATTACTGCCATTCCAGTTATGTCCTCCTCAATTTTGGCATTTAGGCGACCTAAAGAAGTTTGTTGTTCCTTAAAATATAGACGAGTGCGACTGGCTATCGTCTTACTAACTATAAAAAATAATGGAACAGATGTCAAGCTAAAAAAAGTCATTGTGGGAGATAAAATTAACATCATAGTAAAAACGCCCGTCAAAGTAATTGCGATAGAAGTAAGTGAAATTAAAGCACTTCCGAGAATACTTGCAATGTTGTCAGTATCATTGGAAAGGCGGCTCATAAGTTCGCCGTGCGGATGTGCATCAAAAAATTTTATTGGCAAAACTTGCAATCGTCCAAAAACGGCGGTTCGCATAGTTTTTACAAGCCGCTGTGATGCTCCTGCGACAACCCAATTTTGAAAAAAATGCGTAAACGAATCCATAAAATAAACCGCAACAAGCCCAAAAAGAATAATCGTAAACGTATAAGCAGCCGTTTCTTCAATTAAATAATCGATTGTTAATCCAATAAGAAACGGGCTTATTAAGGCGGCAACCGAAGAACCCAAAGCCAGTACAAAAATAAGGGCAAGAATATGCCATTGACCACTAAAATAAGTTAATAATCTAGCTATCGTTTTGAAGAAATCTTTCGGCTTTTCGGGTTCGCGCATAAAACGTTGACCAGCCCTGCCAAAGTTTCCGCCGCCAAATGGACGACGAATTTCCTGCTCTTTTTGGGTTTTTTGAGACAAATTGCCACCTCTAAACTTTAATAATTTAACAAAATAATTATACAACTTTTTGTGGAAGTTGTCCAATGTTTTATATTATATGAAATAAATAAAAGTGGTTGATATTGGAAAGTCTGCAAATTGAAAAGTGCCGCACAAACCCAATTAGGCGAATTTTGGGCGGTGCAATGCAAATTTTACGAACCCTCCGCTAATTTTCCAACAATTTCAATAATTCCTGCCGCCATTTTTCCATATCATACCAACCGCAACCAAAACAGCCCTCTTCCGCCGATTTTCCCCTTGTAGGAATCGCCAAATCCCAATCTTCGTTACCATGATAAAAATACTTTATACCAAACGGATATTGTCGTTTGCCAGTTTGAAAGCAAGTTCTGCAAACTTCACGTTTTTGCTGATTGCGTTGATTGGTCAATAACTGGAATTTTTGGCGGATTTCCTCGTCTGTCATGCTGTCTAAATTTTCCTCTTTTGTGTTTTCGTCCCAACGAATTTCTGAAAATTTGTGATCTGGCAATAAATGTGCCGCTTTCTTGCTTTCGTAAACATCGTAATGCTGCAAAACTTCCAAAATCCGCTTTCTAAGATGCTTTGACCATGTTTCATAACCGCCACCTGCAAAAACCCTTGGAATTGGCAATAAAATAATATATGTCGTATTTTTCTCACAAATGGGACAAAATTTCGCAGTATCTGTGGCTATCGTGTAGCCAAATTCTTTCAAATCTTGGATTCTTCTAGCAAAATTGGGATTTTGTGGCAACTCATGCTTGCTACATTTCCAACCACCTTTTGCTAATATGTCAAAAAATTCCTTGGTTGTAGCGGCATTTGACTTTTCTTCTCGCCAAAATTGCTCCTCGGCAAAAAGCCATTCTGACGGTGGCGTTTTTGCCATTATGCTGTAAATTTCTTCAATATAATCAGAAATCTCCTCGTCCGTCTGCAAATTTACGCCTGTTCTGCGGTATTCCACAGGAATCCAACCGTGCCAATTGCCGTGTGGCAAGGCAAAACTTACGTCAACATATTTCTCCGTCGCTTTCGCATGGATTTTTAATTGCTGTTCGTTGACCTTAATCTTGGCGTTCTCGCAGCAAATCATTCAAATATTCCTCCATAAATAGTTTGTAAGGCTCTATTTGCAAGCCTTTTGCAATTTTGTCCACGTTCAAAACGGTAATGTTCCGCTTGCCACGCTCAACAAAACTAATGTACGTCCTGTGCAAGCCGCATTCTTCTGCCAATTTCTCCTGCGACAAGCCCAATTTTTCCCGTGTTAATCGCATTGTTTTTGCGAAAAGTTCCGCAATTTCCATTTGGCACTTCCTTTCTTTTTGATTTTATGATATAATAAATTAGACTTATATGTCTACATACTATAAGTAACAATGAGGTGCAAAAATGGCAATAAAGACGATTGGTAGCGTGTGTTCTGGGATTGAGGCAGCTTCGGTAGCTTGGCAGGGTTTGGGGTTAACATTTGAATGGTTTGCGGAAATTGCCGATTTTCCCAGTAAATTGCTTGCGGAAAAATATCCTACAATTCCAAATTACGGCGATATGACAGGACTTGCGAACAAAATATTGGAGGAAAAAATAGCCGCTCCTGATTTAATTTGCGGCGGAACTCCTTGTCAAGCGTTTTCTTTGGCTGGCTGGCGACAAGGTTTAGCGGACGACCGAGGGAATTTAACGCTTGCCTTCGTGGACATTGTGAATGCAACGGATAAAATCCGTAAAAATGCCAATTTGCCACCAACCGTTGTTTTTTGGGAAAATGTAGAGGGCGTGTTAAAGGACAAAACGAACGCTTTCGGCTCTTTTATTTCCTCTTTGGCAGGTTTGAACGAGGTTTTAGCCCCTAAAAAGTGGGCAAATGCAGGATTTATCAAAGGCAAACGCAATGTAGCTTGGCGAGTTTTAGATGCTAAATATTTTGGATTACCACAGCAACGGCGGCGTTTGTACGTTTTAGCGGGCAATTTAGATGTTGCAAACATACTTTTTGAGCATTGTGAAAATCAGTTGAAATCCGTAAAATACCCAAATTCGGAATTAAATTTTACCAAAAACGGCGATAATTTTGAAATTTTCCGAGAATATACGGATTGTCTGTATTCGTCATACGGCACAAAATGGAACGGCAATGCAGCCGCTTATAATGGCTCTCTGTATGTTGTGCAAAATGGGCGTATTCGCAGGTTTTCGCCACTTGAATGCGAGCGTTTAATGGGGTTTCCAGATAATTACACAAATATAGTAACTGCAAAACGCACCAATCGTTATCAAGCTGTGGGCAATTCTTGGGCGATTCCTGTTGTGCGGTGGTTGGGCGAGCGGATTTTAGCGGAGCAACAAAGTAAATTTTCCTTTGATGATAAATTTGTTGGCAACGGCAATTTTTGGGATTTTCACGAAAGTCCAATAATTTGCGAAAATGGATTTATCAATGTTTCAGAAATTCCGCAAAATGCGATTTTTGGCGATATGAAAAATATAATTGACAGCAACGCGCCTAAAGAAATATACATTTCGCCAGTCGGTTGTCATGGAATTATCCGCCGAAAATCTGAACGCAACTTAAAAATAAACTCTCGATTGGAAGAGGTTTTGTTGTGCATTTCACAAACGATGTCGGCAGAGGAGATTGAAAGGCGTTCGCAGATACAAAGGCGAGGAAAACCTAAAAAATTAGTAAACCATGACATAATGCAACAAATTTCCATGCTTTGAATGTGGCGACAAAAGAAGAAATATTTTACTATGTATACGGATTTTTGCACCTGCCAAGCTACCGAACGGCGTTTGCAAGCGATTTGAAAAATTAGCGAAACGCAAAAAAACGGACGGATAATACCTGCCATTTCGACAGGCGAATCCGCCCGCTATTTGTTTGGGAATAAATTACGCAGTAACAGTATCGGATGCTCCATCTAAGCTATAATCTTCGGCGGCAACAGGAGTTCCACCAGTGGGCCCGCCAGGACGTTCACGGGTCCAGTTTGCAAACAAGGTCATTTCTTTATCAACTTTGGTTGCAAAGTTCCATCTGTGCTTGGCATCGTTTTTATCTTTCAAATACCAGCCTTCAATAACAAAGCCCTCGCGCTTAAAATCGGTTGGTTCTATAAGTAACTCGTCTTTTTTCAAAAATTGAAAAAAAGAGCGTTTGCGCGGGTCAACAACAAATTCAACTTTAATACCTTTTGGTTTGACCAGAAAAAAAGCCAAAAACGGCACAACCAAAAGTAGTACGATTATCAACCAACCCCACCACGGCATAGCCGCCAAACCTGCAAAAAATCCAAGAAACACAGCAATTCCTCCTTAAGGACAAAATAATTTCTACACAATAATTATATCACAAATTAAAAATTAGTCAAATAAAATTTTTAATATCAGTTTGTCTTGACATTGTAAAATTTAATGTTTATAATATGTAGTGTGATTGCTATGAGCCATCAATATTAAACATATTTTCAAGGAGGCACGGTTTGTATGAGTGCAAGCGACAAAAATACTAGCGTTGCAGAAAGCGTAGAAAAAAATAAAATTAAACTAACATTTACGATTACGCCCACCGAGTTTGGAAAGGGCTTGCTGTACGCATACAATCGTAATAAAAGTAAAATCTCGGTTCAGGGCTTTAGGCAAGGAAAAGCCCCGCGCAAAGTTATCGAAAAACTTTATGGCAAAGATATTTTTTATGACGAGGCTATTAACCACGTTTTGCCAGAAGCCTACGAACGTGCGTTAAAAGAAACCAATATAAAACCTGTCTATCGCCCAAATATTGACATTGAAACAGCGGACGAACAAACAGGTGCTGTAATTATTGCAGAACTTTACGTTAAACCCGAAGTTGAGGTTGACAATTATCACGGGCTTACTTACACGCCCGTAAGTTCTGAACCTACCGAAGAAGATATTCAAAACCATTTGCAATCGGAACGAGAAAAAAATAGCCGTACTATTTCTGTTGACAGAGCCGCCGAAATGGGCGATATTTTAACTATAAATTTTACGGGCTATATTGACAACGTACCTTTCGAGGGCGGTCATGCAAAAGATTTTGAACTTACTTTAGGCTCGAAAAGTTTTATCGATACTTTCGAAGAACAGCTGGTTGGTCATAATGTGGGCGACGACGTTAAAGTTAATGTTACGTTCCCAGAAAATTACAATAGCAAAGATTTACAAGGTAAGCCAGCACTTTTTGAAGTCGAAATTTTGGATATTCAAGCAAAAGAGTTGCCAAATTTGGATGACGACTTTGCACAAGATATATCTGAATTTGAAACATTAGCCGAATTGCGCGAGGATATTAGCAACAAAATACGCAAAACCAAAGAACAGGATTCTCTCAACCTAAAAAGGGCAAATATTTTGGAACAACTAGTCAAAAAAGCAACAATGGAAGTTCCCGAAGTAATGTACACCGCCCGAGTAGAGCAACTTATCGATGATTTGCGAATGCGTCTTTGGCAACAAGGCATGGAACTAGAACAATATTTAACTTTTGTGGGCGGCAATATGGAAACCCTAAAAACCACGTACGCCACACAAGCCAAAGAAGATGTCGATGCTCGTCTAGTATTAGAGGCTCTTGCGAAAAAGGAAAATATGCAAGCCGACGATTCCGACCTGAAAAATTACATCATGGAAATGTATCATCCGCCACACAACCACGATCACGACCACGATCACGACCATGACCATGACGACGAAGCAAAAGAAAACGAAGTAAACGAACATCTAGCAAAAATGTCCGAAGAACGCAAGGAAATTCTTATGCAAGATATTTTGGTGCAAAAAGCACTGGAATTTGTAATAGATAAAGCAGTAGCACTAGAACAAATATAATGCGAATTGCAGTTGAAAGATTGTATTTGCAAAATTGTATTTGTAGCAAATGTACGGGCGGATAATATCCGCCCCTACGAAATGCCATGTTAAAATAATCGAAAAAACTAACCACCGCAATACCAAATTAGCGGGTCAAGGGCGCGCGCGTCCTTGCGGGTCTGGGCAGCGCCCAGGGTTTTATTGTTTGAAAAAGAAAGGAAAATTTATTATGCCACTTATACCGTATGTAATAGAGCAAACTAGCCGAGGAGAGAGATCTTATGATATTTACTCGCGGTTGTTGAAAGATAGAATAATATTTTTAGGGGACGAAGTTAATGACGTTACAGCCAACGTTATTGTTGCCCAACTGTTGTTTTTGGATGCAGAAGATCCCGATAAAGATATAAATTTGTATATAAATAGTCCTGGCGGAAGTATTTCGGCTGGGCTGGCAATTTACGATACAATGCAACACGTTAAAAGCGAAGTTTCTACCATTTGTGTGGGAATCGCTGCTAGTATGGGCGCGCACCTTTTGGCGGCTGGTCAAAAAGGTAAACGCTTTGCTTTGCCAAACGCCGAAATTATGGTGCATCAACCCTCTGGCGGCTTTCGTGGACAAGCTACGGATATTCAAATTCATGCACAACATATCCAAAATACTAAGCAAAAATTAGCCAAAATGATGGCGCAAAACACGGGAAAATCTGTTGACGAAATTTTGCAAGATCAGGAACGTGATAATTATATGTCTGCCGACGAAGCTCTCGATTATGGAATAATAGACAAAGTTGTTTCTCGTAAAGAGCAATAATAGAAAGGAAATAAATGCTATATGCAAAATAGGATAGGAAATATTTTTGCCCGATGTTCATTTTGTAACGACAGCGATGAAGATGCCAACCACATTATTACAGGTCCAAAAGGCGTAAATATATGCGACAAATGTGTCGATTTGTGTATTGACACATTAAATAATATAGTAGAAGAACACGACGAAGATCCCGAGCTAGTTTTGCCCAAACCCAAAGAAATACACAACTTTTTGAACGAATATATTATTGGTCAAGAACGTGCCAAAATAGCTTTATCCGTCGCAGTTTACAACCATTATAAACGAATAAATTTTGAAGAAAATCCTGTTACAGAGCTGCAAAAAAGCAATGTTTTGATAGTTGGACCAACTGGTACAGGTAAAACCTTGTTTGCCCAAACTTTAGCACGGTTGCTTGATGTGCCGTTCGCTATCGGCGATGCCACCGTTTTAACCGAAGCTGGTTACGTTGGCGAAGATGTCGAGAACATTTTGCTGAAATTGTTGATGGCTGCCGAGTACAACGTGGAACGCGCCGAACGTGGTATTATTTATATTGACGAAATTGATAAAATTACTCGCAAATCCGATAATCCGTCCTTAACACGAGATGTTAGCGGCGAAGGCGTTCAACAAGCCTTGCTGAAAATTTTGGAAGGCACAGTTGCCGCTGTTCCGCCAAACGGCGGTCGCAAGCATCCGCAGCAAGAATTTATTCAAATGGATACATCTAATATTTTGTTCATTTGCGGCGGTGCGTTTAACGAATTGGAAAAAATAATCGAACAGCGGTTAAACAAAAATACAATCGGCTTTGGTGCAGAAGTAAAAACCAAAAAAGAGCGTATAAACAGCGATGTTATGGCGGATTTGCAAACACAAGATTTGCACAAATATGGGTTGATTCCCGAACTAATCGGTCGGTTGCCTGTAATTACAACCGTTTCGGGGCTTACTGAAGACGAGTTGTATACCATTTTGGTTGAACCCAAAAACGCAATAATCAAGCAATATCAATATTTGTTTGCACTAGATAACGTATCGTTAGAGTTTGAAGAAGAGGCTCTGCGTTCCATCGCCAAACAAGCAATATTCCGCGAAACTGGCGCAAGAGGTTTGCGTGCAATCGTTGAAGATGTTCTTAAAAAAATTATGTACGAAATTCCGTCCAACGATAAAATTGAACGCTGCATAGTAACCAAAGAAACCGTTGAAAATAACGCCGAACCGCTATTAGTGCTAAACGACAACCGCCGAATAATTGCACCTCGAGCATTAAAACGCAAAAGAAAACGCAAGGATAAAGAAAAGCAACATCGGTTGAAGTCCGCGTAAAATGCCGAAATTTTGAGAATAATTAGTTAAATTTTTCATAGGAATGGGCGACCGATTCGTTTGCTATATGCAGAAAAAGGTTGCCCATTTTTACAAAATGCGAGGGTATAATACGCGGGTAGATAGTATTCGCCCCACAAATTGCAAACGTAGGGGCGGATATTATCCGCCCGTTTTTTCCTCCGTGAATCTGTTTTGAAATTTATAGTAAATCAACTTAATAAAAACCTAAAATTCTAACGGGTCAAGGGGCGAAGCTCCTTGCGGGGTTTGGGGCAGCGCCCCAAGGTTTTGAAGTTGTTTGAGTATACAATTCCAACCTCGCAATTTCAACCTCACAAACTCAACTCTGCGCAAACAAATCCAACAATATATCCAAATCCAGCAAAGCATTTTCAAAGTCAAAATTATTTACCTTCTGAATCAAAGTACACGCTTGCGGCACGTTGTCCAACTTTTTAATTAAATCTAGCGAATCGGCGTTGCTTTCCTCTAATAATGCGCGTAATTCTAGCAATAGCTCGTTTATGTTTTCGGTGATTGGTTCGGTGTTTGTGTGCGTTTCTTCTTTTGGGATGGTCGCTATAACGGCGGCTAATTGCCGCTCCATTAAGTCAATTTTTTCGGCGACTTCAGCACCAGATTTATTCTGCTCAAAAAGTACCTCTAAATAACCTGCGGTTTTGGCAAGTTCGGTTTCGTGGATTGTGTTTGCAAGCCCTTTTAATGTATGTGCAATCCGCCGACAAGATAGCAAATCGTCTTTTGACAAGGCTTGTCTAATATCCAAAATAATGTGCCGTTGACTGCGTGCAAACTCTTTTAGCAAATCTTGGAAAAATTGATTAGATTTTTCGCTGCTACCGTTGTCCGTAAAAAAATTCCACATATCCGAATTTGCCGCTTGTTGGGGGATTTCGTTGCGAATGTTCGCTATTACTTCGGGCGGTTGCTTATCTCGTATAAACTTGTTGAGCATTGCGTTTAAGTGAGATGTATCTATCGGTTTAGAAATAAAGCCATCGAAGCCGTTTTGCAAAAATTTATCCGATTGCCCAATTATTGCGTTTGCAGTAAGTGCCACGATTGGAGCAGTATATCCCAGTTCGCGAATTTTTGCGTTGGTTTCGATTCCGTCAAGCCCTGGCATCATGTGATCCAAAAAGATAATATCGTATATTTTGCCCTGTTGCACCAAATTGATTGCCGCATTGCCGTTGTCGCAAGTGTCAACTTCAATTTCGTAAAACGAGAGCAAGCCCTTTGCAACAAATAAATTTGTTTCAACATCATCAACAACTAGCACTTTTCCGTACGGCATTGGCTCTGGCTTAAACGACATTGTTTTGCGAGCGAATCTACTCGAAAGGTTAAAATTTTGCAAATTTTTGGCTAGCTCTGCACCGAGAACTTCGTCGCCCGAAATTTTTTGCGGAATTTCCAAGGTTATTGTTGTGCCTTTGCCGAGTTTGCTTTGCACGTCAATTTTTGCATCCATTAGTTCGATTAAATTCTGCACAATGGACATTCCCAAGCCAGCGCCTTCGATGTAGCGCGTTTTTTCCTCGTTAAACCGCGCAAATTCGTGAAACAACTTTTGCAGATTTTCTGGACTCATTCCTATGCCCGTATCTTGTATCGTAAAGCATAAATGCGGCTGTTTGCCCGTTTTTATGATTATCGTTAAATTTACCGAACCTTTTTCGGTGTACTTAAAAGCGTTCGAAAGAAGATTGTTCAATATTTGCTTAATTCGCAACTCGTCGCCAACCATTACCGCAGGAATGTTTTTGTCAACCTGTATTTCAAACTTTACTTTTTTGCTGCCCAAACGGAAAACATTCAGCTGAATAATATCGTTTATTAGGCTTGCGGAATCGTATTTTTCCTGTAAAATTGGCATTTTACCCGATTCAATCCGCGACAAATCCAAAATATCGTTGATAAGCCCCAACAAAATTTGCGAAGAACTATATATTTTTGCAAAAGCCTCTTCGGTGGATACTTCCAAGCTGGGATTTTGCAACTGTATCTCGGATATTCCCAAAACGGCGTTTATTGGCGTTCTAATTTCGTGGCTCATGCGAGCCAAAAATTGCGTTTTTGCTTTAGAATTTGCTTCTGCGGTTGCCGAGCGTTCCATTTCTTCGAGCATTGCGTAAACGTGCCGCAAATCGCTGCAATAGCTTATTATTGTTTGATTGCCCATAAACTCGCCTTTTATTGAGATTATCTCTGACGGGATTATTGTGCCGTGTATATCTTGATGCAGCCATTCAAATTTTGTGCTACCTTTTTCGATGGTTTCTTTCAAATATTTAAGTGCAAGTGATTTCGACGATTTACCATTAGCTTGAAATTGCGGCGAAAATCGCAAAAAATTTTCCTTATATTCTTCCTTGCTAGATATTCCATAACGGCGCATAACTTCCTCGTTGCAGTTGATAATGTCCAAATTGGAATCCCAAACCGTGATAATTACTGGTGCTTTGTCAAATAGCAAAAGCAGATAATCGTAATATTCCTTTTCCGCTTTTAACGAGATTGTGCTCATTACAATTTTTGTCAAGTTGTTTATTGAACTTGCCATTTTTGCGTAATTTCCCTGAAAAGCAAAAGTATCTAAAGTTTTGCTAAAATTGCCATTTATAACTTCGGTTGACGTATTGTAAACTTGGTCAACCAAATTTTCCACTGTTGAGTTTACATCCAACATAATTTGTGCAAGGTTGCCAATTTCGTCATTATTATTGGGAATATTTTTATCAAACTGGTCAAAATGTCCCATTTTTAGGGAAATAGCGGCATTTTTTAGTAATTTTATTCGTTCGTCAAAATCGGCAAGCACAGCTTTTACAATTAAAAAAGCAATAAAAGCCACAACAATAAAAGCGATAGCATTAAACGCAAAGTGTCTTCCCTGTTGAACGTAAAGGTTTGTGCCGACAATTTGGATAATATTTAGATTAACATTGCGAATATCTTCGATGGCGTTTATCGTTGGCGTTGCGTAAACCGTGAGAACGTCCATAAAAACGTAATCTCGGTTAAAATGACCAACTGGAACAACGTAATAATTTTGGATGTCTTGAATATTGTTCAAAATAAGCTGCATACTTTGGCTAGCTCGATACTGCACACCATAACCGACAAGGTCAGAAATAAGAGCATCCTGTTCAAGAGAAATCAAGTATTCGTTAGCTAACTGGTGTAAAATATATATACGAGATATAATATCGTTGTTAAGGTCGATAATTTGCTGTTCATCAGCGGTAGAAAGCCAACTGGACTCGTTTAACGTATTGCGAACTATATTAGTAAGCAACCGAAATTCTATTTGCAACTCGGTTAAAATTCGGTTGCGATCCATTACATAGTTGACAAAATATCCATGATTAGACTGCGTATACGATGTAAAATACAAATTATATATAATTATCAGCAAAAAAAGAGTTATAATAAGTGCAAAAGATAACGCCAACTTTTTCGCAATAGATAAATTAGAAATATATTTTTTCATTCACAACCTCCATTCCAAGGGCGAATATCAAAACCTTGGGGCGTTTTCGAAAAAAACCCCGCAAGGCTGAATTTTGTCTAGCAGACAAAAGAACAGCGCCCTCCCGCCTACCGGCGGGCAGGTAACCCGCATTTTATTTTTACTTTATTTTTATTCTATTTTAATGTTATCAAATTTTAAGGTTTATTGCAATATTTTTTTGACGTAATTACAAAAATATGGTAAAATTAAGTCAACTTAATAGTTGTTAAAGTCATGCTCCAAAGGGGAAAAAATTATGGATTCATTTTTGTCAACAAATAATAAAAATTCAGTGGCTTCTAAAAAAGTTGTTTTTATGAACTGGCTGATTGATGGTTCTACTTTACATAGTTTAGATAGCAAAATTATTGTATCGTGTATAGATAGGGTTTCCAAATACGCATTGGACAAAAAATTTTGTACCAGCCTGTTTTGGGAATTGGATTCCTCCGAAGAGTTTCAACCCATTTACGACAAATTATTGGAATCAAAATTGTTTCGGTTTACAAAATCGGAACTTTACAACACTTTCAAAACAGTTGGACTTATTTACATAAAATTTTTAACCGAACAAAAAAATGCTCCCAAGGTGGAAGCTCCCAAATTTACGCCACGCAAAATAAGCGAGGCGGACGTTTTGCGGCATAAAATTAAAAAAATGCAACCAACATCTCAAATATGGGAAAAAGCGGAAAATATAGAACAATCCGAACAAATAGTACAATCCGAACAAGCAGAAGATTTACTACAAGCCGAACAAACAGGGCAAAAAGAACAAGCCGAAGAAAAACCCACCGAACTAATCAAACTAAACGAACTGGTAGAACTGGTCGAAAAAGCCGAACTTGTCGAAAAAGTCAAAAAAGTCGAAAAAGTCGAAAAAGCCGAACTGCCAAAAATTGCAAAAAAAATACCAAAGCAAATTCCAAAAAAAATTCCAAGCCAAGTATATTCCGATACAGATATTAAAACCTTTACCGAAGCCACTTTAGAGCAAATTATCCTTGAATATTGCAAAATATCCGAACATTTTACTTTAGACGAACTTTTAGCATACGAACAAGAACGCACAGGAGAAATTCACACGCGCCGCATGGCAGAACTAGCCGCCGCAATGCTTATTCGCACCGACAAAACCGTCTACATTATCGACAGCTTATTGCACTTTGATTGTGCTTTTATCGATTACGAAATTAAAAAATTTATTTTGACAACCGCACATAACAAACGTTATTTACTGTTAAAAGCGTTTGATAATTTTGAAAATTTTCCCGAATGTGGCAAGCCGTGGAATTTATTTTTGTTGGAAAGTTATTGCCGAAGGTTTAGCAAAATGTTTTGCATTAAAGAGCAAGCGATAAACTCAAATAATTTGGGAGTTGTCGCCTTTTGTGATAGCAACCTGGATTATATCGACATAATGGCAGATGCTGTATTTGAAAAGAATGTTCCGTTGCAAGCAAGCGAAGTAAACAAATTTTTATTTAAGAGCGGCTACATTAAAAAACCAAAGACATCAAGTGTAGAGGATATAATAATGCGGGCAAGAAAATTACACGGCTAAATTAGTTTCTTAAATCCTTGCGGTTTTCGTATATAACGGTACGCAAGCCTTCTAAATAGCTAGTTGTTGCCTCTGTTTGTGCTGTAAGCGCATCGATTGCCTCTTGAATGCGAAGAATTACTGTATCGGCGGCCTCTTGAATATATGCGGTTGTTACTTCTGCTTGTTCTGTAACGCCGTTTATTACCCGTTGAACTTGTTTATCGGCTTTAATTAAAATTTCATCGGCGTGTTGAGCTATTTGTTGGTTGTAATCTAGGGCAGTTCTGTTGGCATATTCTAGTGTTTCGGTGGCGTGTTCGCTTGCTCGCAGATATATTTCGTGTTCTTCGGTTAATGCTTGGGCTTGAATTTCGGCTTGTTCTACTATTTTTTCGGCTTTAATTTTGGCATTGCTTAAGATGTCTTCTACTTTATCCTTTATATTTTGTGCTTGTTTAATTTCGTCTGGCAAGTTTAAGCGAATGTTTTCAATAACTGTCATAATGGCATCTTTGTCAACCGAGTTTCTAAATAATCCGCCTTTTCCCTGTTCTAGTAGTTCTTCTATCTCGGATAAATACTCCTGCAGCATTTCCATTTTATTTACCTCTTTCAAAATATTTTATTATTTAGAATACTTATTTTTTAGCATTTGTTTAACGGCAGAAGATACCCAGTTATCTAAAACAGAGTCATCAAAATTTGGGTAGCCGGCGTTGGCAATTTCCTTTAGCAAGCTGGCGGACATATACGAGTTGTTGGGATTGCTTACCATAAAAATTGTATCTAGGTTATTGTTTAGGGTTTTGTTGGCTTGTGCCATAGCAATTTCGTACGAGCAGTCTTTTTCGTTACGAACGCCCCGCAAAATGCAATTTACGGTTAATTTTTTGGCGAGTTCTGCCAAAAGCCCATCGTATTCGACAATTTGAATATTGGGCAATTTTTCCGTTTCCTGCTTTATCATGGTAATGCGTTCAGCTATTGAGAACAGTGGCGTTTTTGCAGGGTTATTAAGCAGAGCAATTATAACACAGTCAAATAACTTTGCACCTCGGTTGACAATATCTAAATGCCCTAAAGTAATTGGATCAAAACTGCCTGGAAATATTGCTTTCATGGTTGCACCTCCTTTTCAGCAAATTTTATAAAATAAAAATTGTGTTTGCTTATAGGTTTTTGTGCGATATTGTTGAATGCCGTCAAAATGTGGCAATTTTATGTTGACAGGACATTCTGCTACTAATATACCTTTTAGTATGTTGGCTGTAACTATGTAATTGATGGCTGTAGCTACTTGGTTAGTTTTGTACGGCGGATCCAAAAAAATTACATCAAATTTTTGCTGCTTTAACGTTGAAAAAGCCGCTTGCACAGGCATTTCTAGTACAATGCCGTTTAATTTAGATTTTTGCAAATTAGCTTTTGTTGCTTTTATTGCCTCTTTCGAATCGTCCACAAATACGGCAGTTTTTGCCCCTCTGCTTAATGCCTCAATTCCAATTTGACCGCTACCACAAAACAAATCCAAAAAATCAATATTTTTCAAGGTTGACATTTCGGATATTAAAATATTAAACAAATCTTCTTTCATGCGGTCGCCAGTTGGGCGTGTAGTTAAGCCGACAGGTGCGGTTAATTTGTTGCCTTTTGCTATACCCGATATAATTCGCATAATATAATTGTATCAAAAAAAATATAGCAAGTCAATTATAAATAGCAAGATAATTTTTCGATTGCGTGGTGTGAAATTAACATTTCGCCGTGTTCTTTCAAATAGGCAGCACTCATCGAGTTTGAGATATGGCGTTCGCCGTATTCAGTTAAAATAGCTACGTATTCGCCTTGTTCCTCTTCGTAAATGCGGTCATTTTCTAGTATTAAAAAGTAGCGATTAAGATGTTTATACAACATAGTTTGACCAATAAAAAATTTGTCAAGTTGTTTTGCGGCTTTTGTAACAGTTTCGATGTCGTCAAACGAGAAAACATCGATGCCACTTTTTTCTTCTGGCGGTTTTGCGGCGGAAAACTCGGTAGTTTTAAGTTCTTCGGCTTGTTGCATAAGTTTGCTAATAAAGCCGCCATCGTTACTATCGGTAATTTTAGTTACAATTACAACAATATTCCCTTGATCGAAAGGAATAGCCTCAATCATAAGAGGAGCATCTTCGGAATCAAAATCGTATTCCATGCGTGCCTGTATCATCATATCTTGAAACAACATTTGGGTTTTTTCCGAACCGTAAGTAAGTTCGCTTAATTTAATGTTGCGTTCGTCCAAGTCGTCCTTTGATAAGATAAATTTAATTTGATTATCGCTTATTTTTTCTATTTTCATAACCAGTCCTCCAAAATATTTTTTTCCTATTTTGAATTATAGCACAGCTTAAAATTTAGCACAATGCAAATATACGAAAAATATGTTATAATTTTAATATATTTTTTTAGAGGAGGCCTTTTTATGGCAAAAATTATTTTAGAAACATTTGCAGATGCAACTTTTGGCAACTGCATAAAAATCACTAACGGCTTGGTCGAACTGCACGTTACAGTTGACTTTGGACCTCGCGTTATTTACTGCTCTAGCGTTGGCATGGAAAATATGTTCTTCCAAGATACCGCAAAAACGCCGTTGGACAAAAAATACGATGTATACGACGACCAAATTATTTTATACGGTGGACACCGTGTTTGGATTGCGCCAGAAGTTGTTCCGCGCTGTTATCATCCCGATAATGTTCCTGTAACGGTAGAAAACGTACCAAACGGAGCAAGATTTGTCGGTGCGGTAGAAAAGCACAATCAAATTCAAAAGTCCATAACAATAACTTTGGAAGAAAATTCGCCAAAGGTAAAAGTTGTAAATTCCATTAAAAATGTGGGCTTGTGGGATATTGAGCTGGCAGTTTGGGCAATTACAATGCTCGCGCCAGGCGGTGCCGAAATTATGCCAATGCCAACACGCAACACGGGCTTATTGCCTAATCGCAATTTCACATTTTGGGATTACACAAGCATGGGATGCAGCCGTGTTCGGTTCGGCAAAAAGTACGTTACGTTACAGCAAAACCCTGAAAAGGAGCAACCGTTCAAACTTGGCTACAACAACGAAAACGGTTGGGCAGCCTATTTCAACAAAGAGCAAGTATTTATAAAGCGGTTTAATCCAGTTTTTGGCGGAAATTATCCTGATAACGGCTGTTGTTTTGAATCCTACACAAACGCCAAAATGCTAGAAATGGAAACCTTGGGCGAAATTTCCCAGCTACCACCAAACGAATCGCTAACCATCGAAGAAGAATGGGAAATCCAAAAAGCCGCTCCACTATCCAGCAAAGCCGACGAATCCGACATAACAGCCGCCATAAGCAAATTTTCACTTTAGAGATTAAAAAACCTTGGGGCAAAACCTTGGGGCGCTGCCCCCCGCCTGCCGGCGGGCAGGCAAGCCCCGCAAGGAACGCGTCCCTTGACCCGCTATTTTTTATTGGTTTGGGATTAGTTTAATTTTTAAGGGGCAACATTGGTTGCCCCTTTTTGTTGTTTTTTTGGGTTTACATATATCTGCATCGTAGGGGCGGATATTATCCCATTCCTATGATAATCGCCAAAACACTATATAAATTTAACAACCGATTGGCATTTATATTTCTATTTATATATTGAACCAACCTGGCAAAAAATGTGGGCATTGACACAATACAAATATTTATAAAATACAAACGTTGGCAAATGCAAACATTAACAAAATACGAACATAAAAAAATACGGGCGGATAATATCACTGTCATTAACTTAAACGACACAGGGGACGGGCGACCGAGGACGGTC
>JGI24700J35501_10930783_pt1 | contig 23818 bp, 18 predicted proteins | sample TergutTh196P1_FD_35501 | JGI IMG/M metagenome (IMG submission 35501)
CACCCGCCTGACCTGTCTGCCGACAGGCAGGCGGCGGTCAGGTAGGGGCGACCGTCCTCGGTCGCCCATCCCCCCCCTGCAAAGTTAATGACATTAGTATTATCCGCCCCTTTTTTGTAATTGCTAAATTTTCCCAGCCGTGCTAGGTTTTGCGGCGTTTTCAATGTTTTCAATATTGCAACCATCGCAACTATTACAGCCATCGCAACCGCCGCAACTGCCGCTTTTACGCCTTTGGTAAATATTTCGTGCCGCCAAAAACATCACAAATGCTACAATTAAGCCAACTATTAGTGTTCCCATAAAAAATCCTCCTTCTGTCATTGTGAACTGATACCTTCAGCCCAACGGGCGAACGTCCATCTGCGTACACTTTTATTGAAACATTGGGGATTAGACGAACGGGCGACCGTCCTCGGTCGCCCGTTCGGTAGGCGGGTCGCCCGTCCCCCTGTAAATCATTTAACGTTTTCCAAAATCCGCCTACATTTTTGTTAAGCTACTTGAACATTTTGTCGCTTGAACAACATAAACAAAAACGCCGCCACAAAAACTAGTGCAAGTACGGTAAAAATGTTGAAATATCCGCCAAAGAGTGAGCCGATTTGGTAAACGCAAAATGCTACTAGATATGCGAATGCCGTTTGGTAGCCGACTGCGAAAAATAGCCAGCGCGGGTTGTTCATTTCGCGGCGGATTGCACCAACGGCGGCTAGGCACGGTGCGCACAATAGGTTGAACACCAAAAATGAATACGCCGAAAGTGCCGTAAAATGCGTGGCAAGCAACGCCCAAATTTCTGTGCCGTCTTCGGCGACTTCGGCGAAACCGAACAAAATGCCGAAAGTGCCAACTAAATTTTCTTTTGCGATAAGCCCCGTTATCGTGGAAACCGCCGCTTGCCAGTTGCCCCAGCCCAGCGGAGCAAACAGCCACGCAACCGCACGTCCTACATAGGAAAGCAAGCTGTATTCAGCGTAAACCCTGCCAAAAATGCCGTCCTGCCAGCCAAAATTAGACGCAAGCCAAATTATCACAGATGCCAGCAAAATTATTGTGCCAGCCTTTTTTATGAACGACCAAGCCCGCTCCCACATACTGCGGAGAATGTTCTCAACGGTGGGCAAATGGTACTCGGGTAGCTCCATTATGAACGGCGTAACCGTTCCCGCAAAAATTTTCGTCTTTTTTAAGATTACGCCAGAGCAAATAATTGCCGTTATCCCCAGAAAATATGCACTCGGTGCAATCCACCAAATGCCACCAAACAGCGCGCCAGAGATAAGTGCAATAATCGGCAGTTTTGCAGAGCATGGAATAAATGTTGTGGTTATAACCGTCATTTTTCGGTCTTTATCGCTTTCTATTGTACGAGATGCCATTATTCCAGGAACGCCGCAACCTGTGCCAATCAAAATCGGTATAAACGATTTGCCCGAAAGTCCAAATTTGCGGAAAATTCTATCCAAAATAAAGGCGATTCGTGCCATATAGCCGCAACTTTCCAAAAAAGCGAGAAAAATGAACAAAATCATAAGCTGCGGCACAAAAGCCAAAACTGCGCCAACTCCTGCGATAATTCCGTCAATTATAAGGCTTTGTAGCCATTCAGCGGTGTTTACGGCGGTTAAAATATCCTCAAAAATAACGGGTATTCCAGGAACCCACAAGCCGAAAAGTTCCCAGCCGTCGCCAAAAACGCCGCCCTCCATCCACTCGGTCGCAAGCAAACCAACGCCCGTTACCGAAGTTGCGTACACGATAAACATTACAGCCACAAAAATGGGCAACGCAAGCCAACGGTGGGTTACAATGCGGTCAATTTTATCGGAAATTGTCAACCCTGTATTTTTTATCGTCATGCTACTTTTTACGACTGTTTCGATAAAACCGTATCGTTCGGCGGTAATTATGCTTTCGCTGTCGTCGTCAAATTCTGCTTCGCAAATTTTTATGTCGGCTTCGATGTGGGCGATTTGTTCGGGTGTCAACTGCAATTTTTCAATTATTTTGGTATCTCGTTCAAACAGTTTTACCGCCAAAAACCGCTGTTGTTCCTGTGGAAGATCGTGAAGTAGTGCCTCTTCGATGTGAGCCAAAGTGTGTTCTGTTCTGCCAGAAAAAATGGTTGACGGCAGTTTTTTGGGACTTTCCACGGCTTTTATTGCGAGATTTGCGGCATCTTCCACGCCAATTTGCTTTAGGGCAGAAATCGCCACAACCTTGCATTTTAGAGCCGCCGCAAGTTTGTCCAAATCGATTTTATCGCCACGCTTGTCGGAAATATCCAACATATTTATTGCCACCACCACGGGAATACCAAGTTCGATAAGCTGCGTTGTCAAAAATAGGTTGCGTTCAAGGTTTGTGCCGTCTATTATGTTCAAAATGGCGTTCGGCGGCTCGTCTAGCAGGTAGTTGCGCGAAACAACTTCCTCTAAAGTGTACGGCGAAAGCGAGTATATGCCTGGCAAGTCTATTATTGCGGCGGTTTTGTCCGCCTTTAGCACACCCTCTTTTTTTTCTACCGTAACTCCAGGCCAGTTGCCAACATATTGGTTAGATCCCGTCAAAGCGTTAAAAAGCGTAGTTTTTCCGCTATTCGGGTTGCCAACCAGAGCAATCTTTATCATTTTTTTCTCTCCTTTTGTGTTAGTTTTGACTAACACGGTTTGCTGTAAAATGCAGAGAATAATCTCTGCAAGGGCTTGCGTTATACTCGAACAACTTCAAAACCGTGGCGCGCTACCCCACACCCCGCTAAGGGCGCCCGCCTGCCGGTGGGCAGGCTGCCTCTGGACCCCGCAAGGAGCGCGCCCCTCCCGCCTGCCGGCGGGCAGGTGACCCGCAAATTTTTTAACGGTTTTTACAAATTGCAAGTATATTAAACTTCCAATATTTCAACCATTTTTGCGTCCTCTTTACGGAGGGATAACTCGTAGCCACGGACGGTAATCTCGATGGGGTCGCCAAGCGGAGCAGTCCGCTTTAGGTGGATTTCAACGCCTTTTGTAATGCCCATATCCATAATACGGCGTTTTAATGCACCTTCGCCGTGTACTTTGGCAACCTTTACGGTTTCGCCTATTTTTGTCTTATTTAGAGTTTGCATAAAATTTTCCTTTCACGAGATTTTGAAAAATCCCAAAATTAACATCAAGAATATGTTAGCATACACTAACAAGACTTGTCAAGTTTTTTTGAAAAAAATTTTTTTGCTGGAAATTTTGCTTGTTTTTGACATTTTTCCCAAAATGTGATATTATGCAAGTAAAAAAATTTAGCGGGTCAAGGGGCGCGCTCCTTGCGGGGTGTGGGGCAGAGCCCCACGGTTTTGATTTGAAAAGGAGATTTTTTTATGGAGATATTATTCAAAAACATAACGGCGGTTACAATGGCGGATACACAGCAAGTTTTGCAGAATGCAAATATTGGCGTAAAGGACGGCAAAATTATTTTTGTTGCTGATAACGAGTTGGAAAAAGCCAGCAAAACCGCCGCTCGCACGATAGACGGGTTGTATAAGGTGTTGATTCCTGGGCTGTATAATTGTCATACACATTCGCCGATGTCGCTGTTGCGGGGGTTTGCCAACGATTTGGCTTTGGAAGAATGGCTGTTTGACAATATTTTTCCTGCGGAGGGCAAAATCAAGGGCTTAAAAAATGCCGTTTATACAGGCACAATGCTTGCTATTGCCGAAATGGTGGCATCTGGGACGGTTGCGTTTAGCGATATGTATTTTAACTTGCCAGAAATCGCCCGCGCAGTAGACGAAACGGGCGTAAAGGCGAATTTATCCAATGCGGTAATTTCGTTTGCGGAGGACGGCTATATTTTCGCCGACAGCCCCGAATGTGCCGAAACGCTGGAGATTTTGCAAGGCTACCACAAGGCAAGCCACGGTCGCATAAAAATCGGCGTTTCTTGTCATTGTGCCTACACAACGCACCCAACCGCTTGGCGGCAAACAGCGGATTTTTCCCAAAAACACGGGCTTTCTATGCACGTACATTTATCCGAAACAATAACCGAGCATAACAAGGCATTGGAGCAGTTTAACGCCACACCAACGGAATGTTTCGCAAAACACGGCGTTTTTGACACGCCAACTACCGCCGCTCACGCCTGTTGGGTTTCGGAGGACGACATTGAAATTTTGGCAAAATATGGCGTTTCGGTGGCTCATAATCCTATATCCAACCTAAAATTGGCAAGCGGCATTGCGCCAATAACCGCAATGCAGAAAAAAGGCGTAAACGTAGCACTCGGCACGGACGGAATGGCTTCCAACAACAGCCACGATTTATTTGAGGAGATAAAAATCGCCTCAATTTTACAGAAGTGTGCAACGGAAGATCCGACCGCAACGCCAGCAATAGCAGCATTAAAAATGGCAACGGTAAACGGGGCAAAGGCACAAGGGCGGCAAGGCGGCACAATCCAACCTGGCAACGATGCCGATTTAGTTTTATTGGATTTCCGAAACCCACGGCAAATGCCCTATAACCCCAGCAACCCAATAGTAAACTTGGCTTATTCAACAACAGGCAGAGATGTTGTTATGACTTTGTGCCAAGGCAAAATTTTGTATGAAAATGGCGAGTTTACTTCGTTGGATATTGAGAAAATTTTGTTTGAGGTTGATAAGGTGGTTGCGGCGATAGGGTAGGGGAGGACATCAAAACCGTGGGGCTCTGCCCCACACCCCGCAAGGGCGCTGCCCCTTGACCCCGCAAGGAGCGCGCCCCTTGACCCGCTAAAATTTTACATTTTTTTAGTGCTAAATTGATGATGTATGGGTTAAATTTGCGGTGGGTTTCCCGCCTGTTTGCCCCCGATCATTACGCCCGTTTATCCCCAACCATTACGCCCATTCGCCCGTTTGCCCATAATGACAATAGTTTTACCCCACCCCCTTTACACAGCAAATTTTTTCAGCTAAAATATCTTTATGAAAACTTTTATTAAAACATTAAAAAAACACAATATGTTTCCGCAAAACGAGCAAAAAGTTTTGGTAGCCGTGTCGGGCGGGGCGGATTCGGTGGCTTTGCTGTATGGTTTGCTGGAGTTGACGGGGTTGGAGCTGTATGTTTGCCATGTTAATCATAATTTGCGTGGCGCGGCGGCGGAAGATGCCACTTTTGTGCAAAATATGTGCAATGCGTTGAATGTCCCGTGTTTTGTTTACTCGGTGCAAGTGGTGCAAAATGGGCAATCGCTGGAGGAGGCGGCACGAAATGTTCGTTACAGTTGCCTAAAAAAATGTGCCAAACAGCACAATATTAGCACAATCGCATTAGGGCATAACCAAAACGACAACGCCGAAACGCTGTTGTTACGGCTTTCTCGTGGCACGGGCTTAAAAGGGCTGTGCGGCATTCCGCCAATCCGCCAAGAAAACGACTTTGTTTTCGTCCGCCCATTAATCGAAACCAGCCGCCACGATATAAAAACTTTTTTGCATGACAAAAATATCCCGTATTGCACGGATTACAGCAATTACGATACAAAATTTTCCCGCAATGCTGTTAGGCACAAAATTATGCCGCATCTTGCACAAATAAATACTCAAGCCATCGCAAATATTAGTAATACTGCCCAACTTTTAACGGAAGACGAGCAGCTACTAGAATTTTTTACGGTGCAAGCGTTGGCAGAATGCCGCAAAAATGCCGCAAACGCCGAAAATTTGCTGAACATCGAAAGTTTGCAAAAATATCCCGTAGCAATGCAAAAACGCATTATAAGGCAGTTTTTAACGGAACTTTCCCCAAAAACCGCCAATGTTAGCAGTTTGCAGAATGTATCGCAACAACACGTGGCACAAATTTTGGCTTTGCTAAAAACCGAAACGGGCAAAGAAACCCACCTGCCCAAAAACGTGATTATTAGGCGTGAATATAATTTTTTGGCATTCCTCACAAAAAAAAATAAGCCCACCGAAAATTTTTCCGTGGATATTCCCAAAAATGAGCCAATATTTATACCAATTTTAGGGCATTATTTAGTAGCCAGCACACAAATGGCAAAATTAAATTTTACAAAAAATTTCGCTTGCCTGTGTACTAAACGATTTAATTATGATAAAATAAAAGGGACATTGCAGATAAGAACACGCAAACCTGGCGACCACATAAACATCTACAAAGTAGGCACAAAAAAGCTAAAAGACGAATTTTGCGATTGTAAGATTCCCAAAGAATGCCGAAATTCCGTGCCACTACTTGCAATGGGTAACGAGATTTTATGGATAATTGACGACTGTACAGCTAATTTTGACCAAAACGCCGAAAACGCCGCTATTGGCGGGCGTACCAATGCCGCATACATACCAACGGACGGCTGTACAATTCTGACGGTCGCAATTTTAAGGAGGTTTTGAGATTTTTATGAAAGAGAGCATTAGCATACTTATATCAGAAGAGGCTATTCGCAAGCGGGTAGCAGAAATGGCTGACAAAATAAACCACGATTACAACAACGAGCGGCTTACCTTGGTGTGTGCATTAAAAGGTGCAATCATCTTTATGGCGGATTTATCCCGTAAACTTAACGCTTTTGTGGATTTTGACTTTATATCGGCATCTAGTTACGGCGATTCTGCCAGCCCTTCTGGTAAAGTGCAAATTGTTAAGGATATGGAACTAAACGCCGAAGATAGACACATTTTGCTTATAGAAGATATTCTTGACACGGGCAATACTATCAAAACTTTAAGGCGCCATATTTTATCTAAAAACCCCGCATCGCTAAAGGTTTGTTCGTTGCTAGATAAACCAGAACGCCGCATGGTTGCTGGCATTGAGGCGGACTACACTGGCTTTACTATCCCCGATAAATTTGTCGTGGGCTATGGGCTAGATTACGCTCAACGCTACCGCAACTTGCCTTATATCGGCGTTTTGAACATTGGAGAGGAGTAATTTTTTTGAATAAATATGCGAAAAATTTTAGTTTATACATAGTCATTTTTTTGACTATAGTTTTTGTCTTGATGGCTCTACAAAGCCTACAAACAGTACAGCCAACACTCGAGCCGTACACCTATGGCGATATGCTCCGTGATATTCGTAACGGATTTGTTAATCAAGTTACTGTAACCCGCGAAACGGACGTTGGCAACGCAGCACGTGCCCAAGTCCAGCTTGACGGCGTTACTGGCTATCGCACAGTCAATATTCCTAGTATTGACGCATTTATGGCGTTTGCCCATAGTTACCTACAAGCCGAACGTATCGGCTTTGATGTCAACCCTACGCCTAGCACCAGCTGGCTGGTTCAGCTTATCCCTACTTTTATTTTCCTTATCATAACGGCTGTTATTCTTGTTTTTATGATGCGGCAAATGCAGGGCGCTGGCGGCGGCGGCGGTCGTATGATGTCGTTTGGCAAAAGTAAAGCCCGTGTTACAAACGCACCCAAAAATAAAGTTACTTTTGCCCATGTTGCTGGGCTTGAAGAAGAAAAATCCGAACTTACCGAGATTGTTGACTTTCTAAAAGCCCCAAAAAAATACACCGATATTGGTGCAAGAATCCCGCGCGGTGTGCTACTTGTCGGCCCGCCAGGAACGGGCAAAACCTACATTGCAAAAGCCGTTGCTGGCGAAGCGGACGTGCCTTTTTACAGCATTTCTGGCTCGGATTTTGTGGAAATGTTTGTTGGTGTTGGTGCTTCCCGTGTGCGGGATTTGTTCGAGCAAGCCAAGAAAAACCCCGCAAGCATCGTGTTTATTGACGAGATTGATGCAGTAGGCCGCAAACGGGGTGCTGGGCTTGGCGGCGGACACGACGAACGTGAACAAACGCTGAACCAACTTTTGGTAGAAATGGACGGCTTTGGCACAAACGAGGGCGTTATTATTCTCGCCGCAACCAACCGCCCAGATATTCTCGACCCCGCGTTGCTACGCCCAGGCCGCTTTGACCGCCAAATAGTAGTAAACCGCCCCGATGTTAAGGGTCGTGAGGCGGTGCTATATGTGCATTCTAAGGCAAAACGCTTGGCAAAAGATGTTGACTTTAAGCAAGTTGCACAAACAACGGCAGGTTTTACCCCCGCCGATTTGGAAAATTTGCTGAATGAATCCGCATTGTTGGCGGCTCGTGAAAACAAAAAAGAAATTGAAAACGAGCATATTCGCCGTGCGTTCGTAAAAGTTGGCATCGGCACAGAAAAGAAAAGCCGTGTTATTTCCGACAAAGAACGCCGCATTACCGCATACCACGAGGCTGGACACGCTATTATGTTTGAAATGCTTTCGGAACTGGATTTAACGCACATTGTCTCCATTATCCCAACGGGAATGGCGGGTGGTTACACAATGCCGCTACCCAAAGAAGACCGCCAATATACAACCAAAAAGAAAATGGAGCAAGATATTATCGCATTGCTAGGCGGTCGTGCCGCAGAATCGCTTGTTATTAAGGATATAACAACGGGCGCATCTAACGATATTGAACGTGCCACCACAATAGCCCGCTCGATGGTTGTAAAATACGGCATGAGCGAAGTTGTCGGCCCAATCCAGCTTGGCACCGAAAACGAAGAAATATTCCTGGGCAGAGATTTTGCCCAAACCCGCAATTACGGCGAACAAGTGGCATCTATGATAGATAACGAAATTAAGCGGCTTGTGGAAGATGCTTACACCGAATCGCTCCGTATTTTAACGGAACATATCGATGTTTTGCACAAAATCTCGCAACAGCTTATGGCACAAGAAAAAATGACGGGCGACGAAGTACGTGCGTGTTTCCCATATGGCGTTTTGGAAAACAGCAACAGCAACGATTTGGATAACAATACATTTGGCAGCGATACTTTCACAAGCGATGATTTCGGCATTGCTTTCTAATGGAAAATATGGAAAATATGGATACTATGAATAATACGGGTAACAACCTAACATTACTAACCGATTTTTACCAGTTGACAATGATGCAAGCCTACCATAAAGCACAACAGGTTTCGCAAACGCCGCAATATGCCGTTTTTGATATGTTTTACCGCGAAAACCCCAACCAAAGTGCGTACGCCATTATTGCAGGCTTGGAGCAAGTTGTGGAATATATCCAAAATTTGCACTTTACCGCCGATGACATCAGCTATTTGCAAGATATGAACGTTTTTAGTGCCGATTTTATTGAATATCTAAAGGGCTTTCGCTTTACGGGCGATATTTACGCCATTCCCGAGGGGACAGTGGTTTTCCCCAACGAGCCGCTTATTAAAGTGAAAGCCCCAATCCAAGAGGCGCAACTGGTAGAAACGGCTATACTAAATATTGTCAACCATCAAAGTTTAATCGCCACAAAAGCGGCACGTATTGTTTGGGCTGCCGCTGGCGATACCGTTTTAGAATTTGGCTTGCGCCGCGCACAAGGCCCAGATGCTGGGCTTTACGGTGCAAGGGCGGCAATTATTGGCGGCTGCCACGGCACAAGCAATGTGCTGGCGGGAAAACGCTTTAATGTACCCGTTGGCGGCACTCATGCCCATAGCTGGATAATGAGCCACGACACCGAATTAAATGCGTTTCGTTCGTATGCAAAAATGTACCCGCACAACTGTATTTTATTGGTTGACACATACGACACGCTAAGAAACGGCGTTCCTAATGCGATAACGGTATTTAGCGAAATGCGAGCGGCGGGCGTTGAGTCAAAACGCTTTGGAATACGCCTAGATAGCGGCGACATGGCATATTTATCCAAAGAAGCCCGCCGCCAACTAGATGCCGCTGGCTTTACAAACGCCATTATTAGTGCATCGGGCGATTTGGACGAATATCTTGTAACCGACCTAAAGGCACAGGGTGCAAAAATAAGCCTGTGGGGCGTTGGCACAAACCTTATTACTTCAAAGGATTATCCAGCGTTTGGCGGCGTGTACAAGTTAGCAGCCGAAACTGGCACAACTGGCGAATGGCTGCCACGGATAAAATTATCGGAAAATCCAATAAAAGTAACCAATCCCGCCGAAAAAAAGGTTTTTAGGCTTTACGATGTGGAAACGGGCAAGGCAAAAGCCGATTTAGTAACTCTTGTCAGCGAAAAAATTGCCGCAACTTCCGATTTAACAATATTTGACCCAATCGCACCCTGGAAACGCATGACACTTAGGGCAAACGAATTTACCGCCCGTGAACTGTTGCAACCCGTATTCTTAAGCGGAAAATGCGTGTACAGCCCAACATCAGTTATGGAAATCCGCAAAAATTCCATAGCAGAGCAAGCCACATTATGGGACGAATACAAACGGTTGACAAAACCCCACCTCTTCCCCGTGGATTTATCGCAAAGTTTATACGATTTGAAACAAAAAATGATACACGAAATAAGGGCGTAAAACCAAGCAACTAAAAAACTGATATAGCAAGAAGAAAACGGGTGGACATTATCCTGCTGTCATTAACTTAAATCTAAAAAATTAGCGGGTCAAGGGGCGCGCTCCTTGCGGGGTGTGGGGCAGAGCCCCACGGTTTTGAAGTTGATTTAACAAATGCCAAACAAATAACAGAAAGGAATTTTTTTGAAATGGTATACGGTTTTGCGGCTAAAATTAAGAGCGTACAAAAGCCAGAAGTATTACAAAATGAAGAACTTAATCGGATTACTTCCGAACTTGACGAGATTAAAGAGCCGTCAGAGTTAAGGTTTGTACTGCCAGAAGACGGCGGCGACGACCTTTTGGTAAAAGCACAAGCCTCTGTTTCTAGTACAACGCAATCTATGCACGATAAGGAACTAGAAGAAGCCATTGAAAATTTCAAATCTTATTTAGAGGCGTTCGCCGAACTTATTGGCGGCGAAGTAAGCAAACAAGAGGGTTTTTACAACAATAGCCAAACTTTCAAAAAACTTTACAGTTAAAAATGCGCAATGCGCAAAATTTGGAGGAAATTACCATGCAAGATAAACTAAACAAACTTTACAGCTCGCTAGAGAGCGAAAAAAACCACAAATTATCCATGATTATTGGATTGGACGGTTTTGTAGATGAGATTGTACACTTAGTGGACAAACGGCTAGATTTTGAGCGGTTTGACAGAATTACCACAATGGCGGCTTTGGGCGAACGCATTACCCGCGCCGCTGGGCTTAGCACCAACATAGAAATGGTGCCAACGCAAATGAAGCTGGGCGGCAACGGCCCAATTTATTCCAACGCCTTGCTGTATTATGGCGTAAACTTAACTTATATCGGTGCAATAGGCGACCCCGTCCACCCCGTTTTTCAGGATATGGCGGATAAATCCCAAAAAACCTACAGCCTATCCGAGCCAGGGCATACAGATGCACTAGAATTTGACGACGGTAAAATTATGATGGGAAAAATTACCGTGCTAAACGAAATTACTTGGGATAAGTTCAAGCAAGTAGTGGGCAGCCCCGCCGAAATCGCCGCAATGATAGACGGCTGCGACCTTTTTGGCATGGAAAACTGGACGATGGTTCCTTACATGAGCCAGATTTGGAAAGGGCTAATAGCGGAAGTTTTCCCATTGTTAAAGGATCGTTCGCAAAAACCGCTGGCATTTTTTGACCTAGCCGATCCCGAAAAACGCACAAAAGAGGACATTCTTGAAGCAATGCAACTTATCGGCAAATTTGAAGATAAATTTAGGGCTGTTTTAGGGCTAAACGAGAAAGAACTGTACGAAATAGCCGATGTTTTTGACATAAAACACGATGGGCTAGAAAACACAACCAAAGAAGTCTACAAAAAAATGGGCATTTATTGCCTGGTTGTTCACCCCGTAAAAGAGGCGTGTTGCGTTATAGACGGCAACTATTATCAAGTTGACGGCCCATATTGCGAAAAACCTGTGCTAACCACGGGCGCGGGCGATAACTTTAACGCTGGTTTTTGCCTTGGGCAAGCACTAGGGCTAGATGCACAAGATTCCATTACTTTGGGCGTTTGCACCTCTGGTTTTTATGTCCGCAACGCAAAAAGCCCAACTTACGCCGAAGTTATGAACTTTGCCAAAACTTGGGCAACTGACGGGAAAATCTAGCAAAAATTAGTAAAAAGCTGAAAAGCTGAAAAGGAAGTGTTATTATGGCAAGACCTGTAACATTATTTACTGGTCAATGGGCAGATTTGCCCTTTGAAGATGCCTGTAAACTGGTGTCTTCTATGGGATATGACGGTATGGAATTATGCACTTGGGGCGACCATTTGGACGTGTTCAAGGCGGTTGAAGATGCCGAATATTTGAAGTATAAAAAAGACACGTTGGCAAAATACAGCCTGCGATGTTTTGCAATAAGCTGTCATTTAGCGGGGCAATGCGTGGGCGATTTATGGGACGAGCGGCTAGACGGTTTTGCACCCGCCGATTTAGCGGGCAACCCAGAGGGCATTCGCAACTGGGCAATAGAGCAATGCAAACAAACCGCGCGCGCCGCAAAAGCAATGGGCGTAAAGGTTGTAACTGGCTTTATGGGCAGTCCAATTTGGAAATATTGGTATTCGTTTCCGCAAACCACGGAGCAAATGGTGGAAGACGGATTTAACAAAATCGCCGAACTTTGGAATCCTATATTTGACGTGTTTGACGAAATGGGCGTACGTTTCGCTTTGGAAGTACACCCCACAGAAATCGCCTTTGATTATTGGAGCACCAAAAAATTATTTGAAGTGTTCAAAAACCGCCCAACTTTGGGGCTAAACTTTGACCCAAGCCATTTGCTGTGGAACATGATGGACCCCGCCGTTTTTGCCCGAGATTTTGCCGACAAAATATATCACGTACACATGAAAGATGTCAAGATAAATTTGGACGGACGAAACGGAATTTTAGGCTCGCATTTAACTTTTGGCGATACCCGCCGCGGCTGGAATTTTGTCTCGTTGGGGCATGGCAACGTTGACTTTGATGCAATTATCCGCGAACTTAACCAAGTAGGCTATAACGGTCCGCTTTCGGTTGAATGGGAAGATTCTGGCATGGAGAGAGTTTTTGGTGCAACCGAGGCCTGCGACTTTGTCCGCAAAATGAACTTTAGTGCCTCTAATGTGGCGTTTGATTCGGCGTTGGAAGTGAAATAATATTTCAAACAACTTCAAAACCGTGGGCGCCCGCCTGACGGCGGTCAGGCTGCCCACACCCGCCAAGGCGCTGCCCTGGACCCGCAAGGGGATTCTCCCCTTGACCCCGTGAAATTTTTAGTTTACTAATATTTTATAAAATGCAAATTTGCGGTGTTTTGTAGGGGCGGATATTATCCGCCTGTCTGCCGACGGGCAGGCCAGTTGCGGCTTATGTAATAATTCCGCCCCTGCATTAATGTTGTCGCCGTTAAACGGCTAGAGGAATGATAAAATGTCAACCAAAACAATCTCCCAAAAAACGACCCAAAAAAACAAAAACAGCGGCGGTTTTTCGTATGTTGAGGTTTTGGTGGCAATGGCAATTTTAACAATTATAATGTTGCCAATATTGCCAGCTTTAACGCAAGCACAAGCCAATCATACTGCGGCAATAAACAGGCGTATCGCACAAGGACACGCCGTAACGTTAGCAACTAATATTCAAGCTAACCCAGCCGCCCCTATCATGGGCATTATTAACGAAATAGCCGCCATCAACGATGAGGAATTTATATATCGTGTTACCTTGCTAAATTTATCGGGCAATGGCAATCCGCCGCAATATTTTTCGCCAAACACAGCCAGTTTGGAAGTCGATTTGCCAGCTGCCGTGCTAAATTTTGGCTCTGCTGATGCGGATTTATTTACTGGGACGTTTGTTTTGGCGGAAGTTTTTGGGGTAAATGGCGAATTATTGGGTATGTCGGTTGGCAAGCGTGGAAATTAACCAACAATCAGCCATTTTTGCCTACGCTAAAAAATTTTAACCGCCAAAAATTTTTACTTGACTTTTGGCAACGGGTATTGTAAAATACAAAATATCAACATTAACACACGGGCGATTAACTCAGTTGATAGAGTGCCACCTTGACGTGGTGGAAGCCGTGGGTTTGAGTCCCTCATCGCCCATTTGATTAACAATAAAAACAAACAAGCGAGTAACCGTTTTAGGGTTGCTCGCTTGTTTGTTGGGTTTGTGTTTTTGTTAAATTGTGGCTTATGAAAATTTTTGACAGCCAAAAAAATCTATGCTAAAATAAAACATATCCAAAAAAAGGAGTGAAAAAATGGCAACCAAAGAAAAAAACTCAAATGCCAATCGAGAATTAAAAGACAGCGTGTTCAAAATGTTGCTAGAACACCCCGAAAAATTGGCAGAATTACTTACCGCACTAATGGGAATCCCATTCACGGCGGACGAAATACAACTATTTTCGCTAAACATGACTATATCGGGCAGCCTGTACAACGATTTGGGAATGATTGTGCGTGGGCGGCTGATTGTTCTTGTCGAACATATGTCGTCGCCGTATTTGAATATGCCGCTTAGAATGTTTTTATACCTTGCGGAATCCTATGAAAGGCTAATCAAGCAACTTGGCGAAAAACGATTTAAGTACAACAGCAAATTGTACAAAATTCCCACGCCGCAATTTGTGGTATTTTACAATGGCAAAGACAAGCGCCCCGAAAAAGAAATTTTGCGGCTATCGGACGCTTTTATGGAAGAAAGGAAAGAAGTTGACCGTGAAAAACTGGGCAACTTGGAGCTAGAAGTGGTAGTTTACAACATAAACAAGGGCTACAACGCCGAATTGATGGCAAAATGCCCGACATTGCGGCAATATTCTGATTTTATAGCCAAAATCCGCGAATACGAAGAACTTTACAATGATTACAACAAAGCGGTAAGGGAAGCCATTGAATATTGCATAGCAAACGATATTTTAGCAGATTTTTTGAAGAAGAACGGAGGAAAAATTGTGAGTGTTTTATTTGCGGAATTTAATTTGGACGATGCTAAGGAAGTTTGGCGTGAAGAAGGTGTAGAAGATGGCATCGAAAAGGGCAGAAAAGAGGGCATTGAAGAGGGCATCGAAAAGGGCATTGAAAAGGGAATCGTAAAAGGCAGAGTAGAGGGCAGAGTAGAGGGCAGAGAAGAGGCCAGAGTAGAAGAACGCACCAGTTTTGCCAAAATGCTAATCCGCGACAAAACCCCAATAGACAAAATTATCAAGTACACAAAATTTACCTACGATGAGATAAAACGGCTAACCGCCGAGGGCTAACACACTAAAGGAGAAAAAATTATGATAAGCGTTTTATTCACGGAATTTAATTTGGACGATGCTAAGGAAGTTTGGCGAGAAGAGGCTATGGAAGATGCCATCGAAGAGGGCATCAAAAAAGGTTTCAAGGAGGGTTTCAAAGAGGGTTTCAAAAGGGGTTTCAAAGAGGGCTTCGAAGAGGGTATGGCGACAAAAGCCCGTGAAGTTGCCAAAAAACTTTTGGCTCGCAATTACCCAATAGAGGAAATTGTTGAAGACACAGGACTTTCTCACGATGAAATCAACCAACTAATCGCCGAGGACTAACACCCTAACAAAAGACCTCCTGCTGGCAATAAAAATTTTTGCAAATTTCAATTTCAAAATAGCCAACTGCAAAAATTAGCGAAACAAGCAAAAAACGGGCGGATATTATCCACCCGTTTTTTGCTAGATTGTTTCACTATAATCCTTATTCTTCAACGTCTTCAATTTCTTCCTCTTCCAAATATTCCAAATATTCGTCAAGCAATTCGTCAAGCAATTCGTCAAGGTATTCCTCTGATAGTTCGTCTAGTTCGTCGAAGTCTTCGTTGTCGTATTGGTATAGGTATGGGCTGATAATCGGCAGTTCTGCTAGGCGGTTTAGGGTGCTGTCGTTGTAATCTATTATATATGCCATGTTGTTACCCGCCACCGCATAAGATGCCATAGCACCTGTTGATTGCAGTTCGCCCGTGGCAATATTGTAAATCCAAACTTCTTGCGAGTTTTCTTCGATGATTGCCATTGTGTTCCCGTTTATATCAAACGATGCGACCGCAAAAGGTATAATTGGTGCGGAAAGTTCGCCGCCGCCCAGAGTCATGCGGTGGATTGTGCTGGTTGCTAAATTGCGGTAGAAAATATAGCCGCCGCTTATGCGTAAATTGTCGCTATTGGCGTTGTTTAGCCTAACAGGTGCGGCGGTTGGCTCGGTTAGCGGCACGGTGTAAACTCTAAAGCCTCTGTTGCCGTTTATAAAATATATCTGCCCTGCGTGAATTATTGTTTCGTATGTGGCTACCCGCAAAAACGGCTCGCTTTCCAGCGTGTTCAAATCTAGCCGATACAAAAAATCTCGGTTGTTATGGTTGGTGTAAAACAGGTTGTTTGACGCAACTTGCAAAAACGATGCCATATTTTCGGAAATAGTTTCTACATCGCCGCCTGTCGTGTGCACTCGGCGAACGTTATAATCGGCAAAACCATCGCTAAAATAAATATAGTTGCCCTGCACGGTAATAAACGCTGGGCGTACGTTGGTTGCTAATACTGTGTCCGCTCCAGTTGCCGATTGCCGCAAAAGTGCTCCGCCGCCTTGCGAACTTCTAAAGTATAGCGAGCCAGCTTGCTGAAAAAAAGCACCGTTTAGCATAACAGTTGGGTCGCGCGGGTCGGTTATGGCGTACGCTGTGTGCATACGCACAAAAGCTGTAGGCACAATTTGCGTAATTTGGTATACAAACCCGTCTTCTTCATATGCCATTTCTTCGGGGTCTTCGTTCATCATCGAAGAAACCAAGATAAACGGAACAGTTACAAGCGTAATCATAACAAGCGAAACAGCCGCTATAACCGCAATACCAACTATTTTTTTTACTGGCTTAGACGGCTTGATTGTTTTAGGTTTTTCGGCGATAATATCCTTGCGGCCTTCCGCCTCCATTACGGTACGCAACTGCTTGCTAAAGTCGTCCAACGAGCCGTAAGTTGGCTCGCCCTCTAAAATTTCTTTGAAAGTTTTGGTTAATTTGGGCGGCAAGCTTAAATCGTCTATTGTGGGGCTGCCGCTGCTGCCGAAATCGTACCCCGCAACTAGCCGATAAAACAAGCCTGTAACGGATTTAATTGAGAGCATATGGTCGTCTTCCCAATTAAACATACTATCAAACATCAGCTGTCTATGGTGGTTTACGCAAAAACTACCCTCTTCATATTGGAAAAACAACCCCAATTTGTTAGCGGAAACTAAGCCCTGCAACAGCGGACGAAAAGCCACGTACGCATCGTTAAAATCCATTCTTTCGCTGTTGGGAAACTCTTGTTCAAGGTTGCCATAGCGTTCAATTACACGAACAATGTAGGCGGTGTTGTTAGTTTGAATAAATTCCGTTATTTTTGCAATAAACTGTTCTTCCAGATTTTTGAAAGCCTCGCCCAGTTTAACAAAGCGCTCGAAAGCGGTTTCGTATTCTATTAAAAAGCGTTCGGTAACTTCCAATGCACCTGTTTCTGTGCGGCGCACCATAAACGAGGGGTTAAATTCAGTTATTATGTAGCTATGTTCGTCGCCGCTGTTTGAGGAAGATGCTTTATAGTTGGTGTAAAAAGGCGTGTTAGAAATAATATCCTCAACGGTGTAATCTTCAAAGGTGGGTAAAACCATCGCCATAATAAGACCTCCAGTTTGGTTTATTTGTGGTGCTTATTTTTTTGTTTTTTTTGTATCAAAACTGCCCACGGTAATATTGGCATCGCCCAAAGTCGTTACCGAGCTGGCTTTTTTGTAGAAATAAATTGCGTTTTTAAGAATACCGTCAAATGTGTAATAATCGTCGGTTTCGGCTATGGGCAGTTCGACGGTTCTTTTTTGAAAGCCAGCTTTGTAAATAGCGGTAATAAGTTCTATGGTAATGCGGCCATCTTTGCCAGTTATATCGGGGCGAACGCCGTTTTGTAGGGCTTTTACTACGTTTTCTATTTGCCCAGTATGCCCCTCGTGGGTTAAATTCGGCATTGCGTTATACTTATCGGTTATTTCCTGCATAAGAGCGGTATTTTTTTTGGGAAAGCCGTTTGGCTGCGAGAGTTCGGCTTCAACGCTGAAAGGAGTTGTTATTTTGGCGTGTTCGCATTGCAGCGTTATACTTTGCCCCTCGCCGTGGTGCACCACCGAACTTGTAACTTCCGCCAGCGCGCCGTCCGCATATTTTAGTATCGCAAAAGAAATATCCTCAACTTCAGAGTTATCGTGCATAACGTTGGAAAGCACCGCCGTTACTTCGGTTGGCAAGCCGTTTTGTATCCAGTTTATCATGTCAATTTGGTGGACTGCGTGGTTAAGAGTTGGGCCGCCGCCCTCTTTTTCCCACAAGCCGCGCCACCATAAATCGTAATAACAATGCCCGCGCCACCACAGCGAATCCACGTGGGCGGCTCGCACTTTGCCAGCAATTCCGCTGTCGGAAAGTTCTTTTAGCTTGTAAACGGTGTCTCTAAAGCGGTTTTGTGCGATAATTGACATTGTAACGCCGTTTGCCTTTTCGGCGGCAAGCATTTCATCGCATTCTTTTAGGCAAGTTGCCATTGGTTTTTCCACAAGAACATTTCTACCTGCGTTCATGGAATTTATTGCAATTTCGGCGTGTGTATACGGCGGTGTGCAAACGTGTACCAAGTCAATTTTTAGGTCGGCTTTCAGCATTTCCTCGTGGCTACTAAAAACGGCGGCGTTATCCAACTTGTAGCGCACCTTTTTTTCTTCCGCCTTTTCTGGGAAAATATCCACCAAAGCAACAATCTCACAAATATCTTTCAGTTCCAAAATCCCAGCAATATGTAATTGCGAAATATTGCCAGTTCCAACAATAGCAATGTTTATCATTAAATTTCCTCCTCTTTCTAAATCAACTTCAAAACCAAAACCCAAAACCGTGGGGCGCCCGCCTGCCGGCGGGCAGGTGACCCGCTAATTTTTCTATTGTGCCTTAACGTTATCGTAATAAGTCAAAGATGCCTCATAATGTTCGGGGGTAAGTTCTGGGCAGTTGGCGTTTTGGCTTAGCCAGTGTCTTGCCCTAAAGCAGAGCATACATTTTGAAGTATAGGCGTTTTCTGGGGTAAAGCCTTGGTTTTTGGCGAATGTAAGCAGTTTTGTAATGCCGCCAGTTAGTAGTGCCTCGTAGGCGGGATAGGTGTTTTCTGGAACGCCGCTAACTATTTCGGCAAACGGTATTGCCATTCCTGTGCAGCCTGGCGGAATAAATTTGCCGTATAAATCTACGTGGAAGTGGTTTGTTGTTATAAGATGGCGGCACGGCGGCTGTTCTTCTAGTATATCGGATATTGGCTGCGGCTGCTCGTATTCGGCTTCTATGTTGATTGCACGGCCGCCCATGCTTAGCCCGTAACGTTTGGCTGTTTTGCGGATATAATCGGGCGACATTGCCTCTTCCAAATATTCTCTGTTGTGGGCTGTTGTGGGCGATACACGTGCCAACGATTGCAAAAATCGCTCTTGCCATAAAAAGTAGCCAAAATTATTTTGTCGGCACAGTTCCGCCAAGCGTAGCGGTAGTGCAAAAGGCACATATTCCGCATGAAACGGATCTAACGATATACATATAGTGTCAACATCAACGGATTCTAGGGCTTTTAAGTAACTTTTTACTTGTTCGGCGTTGGTTGCCCAAAATGCGTTGGTTTCCACGTAATCCACTTGAATATTGGCTTTTTGGGCTATTTTTAGCACCGTTATAAGCCCGTCAAAATCCAAAAAAGGCTCGCCGCCGCCTATGTGCACCGAATGACAGTTTCCCGTTGCCAATATTTCGCAAATTTCTGCGGCGGTTTCGGCAGTCATGTAATCGTCCGCCCGTGCAGGCGAACAAGAATACAAGCAATGTCGGCAAGCAGCGTTACATTGATAGTTTACCATAATTCCGCCATGAGTTAAACCTCTAAGTTTGTACATATTAGTTCACCATTGCTAAAAATGCCCCTCGCCATTTTATTTAGTTTTCAATTATAAGTATAACACACAGCAGAGCAAAATTCAACAACGGCTTTTACCTCCATTTATAATTTTTATAAGTTGTCTTAGTGTTGCAAATTTGTAAAAATTTTGCGATATTGAAAATATTGAAGTTGACAGCTAAAAGCAATAAATCAAAGTAAGTATCTACAAACATTATACAGGAATGGTGGAAAATTTGCAATTTTTTACGATAAATTTTCATAACGAAATTTTACGAAAAATTTTTAGAATAATTTTCAAAAAATTTCATAAAAATTTCAAAATAATTTTAGCAACAAAACAAAATCACGGGGCTTTTCAGAAAAGCCCCGTGATCCCAACCTTTACCACCCACATCAGTTAATAGTCAGTCTTACTATTAACTGAATAATAATAGTATAATACAAAAAAAATTGTTTGTCAAGTGTTTTGAAAAAAATTTTTTGAAAAATTTTTGAAAATTTTTTCAGCAATAAATAACAAAATAAAAATTTGACTATCTAACCAATATTTTTTGCCGCTGGGCGGCGGACAGGGCAGACGGGCGGCGGATTGGGAATGGTAAAACGGGCGGCGGATTGGGAATGGTAAAACGGGCGACAGATTGGGAATGGTAAAACGGGCGACCGTTTTCCCATTGCTGTAGGGGCAATCGTCTCGGTCGCCCGTTGTTTGCCCCGTTTCGATTTATAAATTTATCCGCTATTCACACAAATAAAATTTAACTTGACCGCCAGCAAAAAAAAGTGCATAATAAATATTGTAATAAAATATTATTCACAACAGTAAAATAATCTTAAAGGAAAGAGGGAGCAGCGTTGAAGTTAAGTTTTGAAAAAAAGACAGATTTTCCCGCTTGGGACGGCTTTACCGAAGGAATTTGGAACGATGAAGTTAATGTACGAGATTTTATTCAACTGAACCTTTCGCCCTATCACGGCGATGCAGCCTTTTTGACGGGTGCAACAGACCGCACAAAGCAACTTTGGTCGGAAGTGTGCGAGCTTACCAAACTAGAAAGCGAAAAAGGGATTTTAGATGCAGAAACAAAAATTCCCGCCTCAATAAATTCGCACGGGCCAGGTTACATCAATAAAGAACTGGAACAAATAGTAGGATTTCAGGCAGACAAGCCGCTAAAACGGCTTATAATGCCAAAAGGTGGCATAAGAGTAATAAAAAAAGCATTAGAACATTATGGATATTCGCTAGACCCTATTACAGAAGAAATTTATACTAAACATCGCAAAGCCCATAATGACGGCGTTTTTGACGCTTATACGCCCGAAATGTTGGCAGCCCGAAAATCTGGTATTATTACTGGCTTGCCAGATGCTTATGGTCGCGGCCGCATTATCGGCGATTATCGCCGCCTTGCTCTTTATGGTACCGAGTTTTTAATTTCTGACAAAAAAAGCCAGCTAGAACGCCTTAATGTACCCGTTTTTAACGAGGAAAATATTTTGTTGCGCGAAGAAGTTAGCGAACAAATACGCGCACTTAAACAATTAGCCGAAATGGCGGCATCGTACGGTTTTGACGTTACTGTGCCCGCCACAAACGCCAAAGAGGCAGTCCAATGGACTTACCTTGCTTATCTTGCAAGTGCCAAACAACAAGACGGCGCGGCAACCTCGCTGGGGCGTGTTTCGTCATTTTTGGATATTTACATTGAACGCGACTTGCAAAACGGCAAAATAACCGAATCTGAAGCACAAGAATTAGTCGACCACTTCGTTATGAAATTACGCTTAATCCGATTTTTACGCACACCAGAATACAACGCACTTTTTTCGGGCGATCCAACTTGGGTTACAGAGGCAATCGGCGGCATGAGCGAAAGCGGCGAAACTCTTGTTACCAAAAATTCGTACCGCTTTTTGCACACGCTATACAACCTCGGCCCAGCACCCGAGCCAAACCTTACTGTGCTGTGGAGCGTAAACCTGCCGCAAAACTTCAAAAGCTATTGCGCGCAATGCTCCATCGATACCAGTTCTATCCAATACGAAAGCGACGACCTTATGCGTGGGCATTGGGGCGACGATTATTCTATTGCTTGCTGCGTTTCCGCTATGCGAACGGGCAAACAGATGCAATTTTTTGGTGCAAGGGCAAACCTGGCAAAATGCCTACTTTACGCCATTAACGGCGGTCGGGACGAAAAAAGCGGGGTGCAAGTTGCACCCGAATTTGCACCCGTAACCAGCGAATATTTGGATTTTGACGAAGTTACTCGCAAATTTGACCAAATCCAGGAATGGCTGGCACGGGTTTACATCAACACGCTAAATCTTATCCACTATATGCACGATAAATACAACTACGAAAGCCTACAAATGGCGTTTCACGATTTGGAAATCTTGCGGACACAAGCCTGTGGCGTTGCGGGGCTTTCCGTTGTGGCGGACGCACTTTCGGCTATAAAATACGCCCGTGTTAAAACTATCCGCAACGAAGAGGGGCTTGTTGTGGATTACGAAGTTGAGGGTAGTTACCCTGCGTTTGGCAATAATGACGAGCGTGTGGACGGAATGGCTCATAATGTGGTGCAAAATTTTATGGAAAAATTGCAACGCCAAAAAACGTACCGCAACGCAATGCCGACCCTTTCGGTGCTAACGATAACATCGAATGTGGTTTACGGCAAAGTTACGGGCTCAACGCCCGATGGCCGCAAGGCTGGCGAACCGTTTGCACCAGGGGCTAATCCCATGCACGGCAGAGATACCAAGGGTGCGGTTGCATCAATGGCGAGTGTTTCCAAGTTGCCTTACGATTATTCTTTGGACGGCATTTCGTATACGTTTTCCATAATTCCCAAAGCGTTGGGCACAGAGCCGCAAAATCGCAAAATAAACCTTGTTGGGCTAATGGACGGCTTTTTCTACGACCATGGGCATCACATAAACATAAATGTTTTTGACAAGGAGACGTTGCTAGATGCAATGGAGCGACCCGAGCATTATCCCCAGTTGACAATCCGTGTTTCGGGTTATGCGGTCAACTTTGTTAAGCTAACGCGCGAGCAGCAGCTTGACGTAATTTACAGGACATTCCACGAGAGGTTATAAAATTTAATGACATACAACAGCGAATTAACTGGTTTTGTGCATTCAGTAGAAACGGCTGGTATGGTAGATGGGCCTGGCGTACGTTACGTGGTGTTTTTGTCGGGTTGTTCGTTACGTTGCAAATATTGCCACAACCCTGATACCTGGAAAGTCAACAGCGGCACAAAAATGACCATTGGCGAGTTAATAAAAGATATAAAAAAATACCGCTCGTACATGACGTTTTCGGGCGGCGGCGTTACGATAACAGGCGGCGAACCGTTTGTGCAATCGGATTTTTTGGTGGAACTTTTAACGGCTTGCAAAGCGAACGGATTTCACACAACGCTGGATACATCGGGCTACACGGACATAGCAACCGCCGAGCAAGCCTTAAAACAAACCGACCTATTGCTATTGGACATAAAATCGTTTAACGCCGAAACATACAAGCAGCTTACGGGCGTAGAACTAGCCAAAACGCTAGATGTACTAAAACTAAGCGAACAGCTGAAAATCCCAGTTTGGGTGCGTTTTGTGCTTGTGCCGAGCCACACCGATAATTTAGACGATATGCGCAATATGGCAAACTTCCTACAAAAACTCAACAATATCCAAAAAATAGACGTTCTACCTTTCCACAAAATGGGCGAATACAAATGGCAAGAAATAGGCAAACCCTACGAACTAGCCAACATTCAACCGCCCACCGCCGAACTGCTGGCTGTGGCAAAACAAATTTTAACTTTGTAGATAACTTCAAAACCGTGGGGGCAATGTCTGTTGGGGAACGGGCGACCGAGGACGGTCGCCCCTACAACAACGCCACCGTA
>JGI24700J35501_10930782_pt1 | contig 23796 bp, 18 predicted proteins | sample TergutTh196P1_FD_35501 | JGI IMG/M metagenome (IMG submission 35501)
CCGCCGATAATAGCGGCTCGCGCGCCGTACAGCCCAGCATCTGGACCTTGCGCGCGCCGCAAACCGAACTCCAAAACCCTGTCGCCAGCCGCCGCCCAAACAATGCGTGCGGCTTTTGTGGCAATCAAACTTTGGTGGTTGACAATGTTCAAAATGGCGGTTTCTATCAGTTGCGCCTCTTTGATTGGGGCTTTCACTCTAATCAGCGGTTCGTTGGGAAAAACAACTGTTCCCTCGGGAATGGCGTAAATATCGCCCGTAAAGCGAAAGCCCTTTAGATAATCAATAAAATCGGTGCTAAAAACGTTCATATCTTGCAGATAAGCAATGTCGTCGGCGGTAAAATGCAGGTTTTTGATGTACTCGACAACCTGCTGCAAGCCCGCAATAATGGCGTACGCACTTTGGTTAGGGTTTTCACGGTAGAACATATCGAAAACGGCGTATTGTTGGCGGTTTGAGTGCTTTTCTGCCGTAAAATAGGCTTGTATCATCGTTAGCTGATAAAAATCCGTCAACAGCGTTAAATTCTCAGACATTAGAACGCAATCCCGAAATCGTCGCTAGTGAAGGAATCGTTGCCGAAAGTGGTGTTTTCAGCGGCGTTGCTCTGTTCCAAAACGCCGTAAGGGAAACACGCGCGAACTTCTTCGCCAGTCATTTTTTCTTGCTCCATCAGCTGTTGCGAGATTTTGTGCAGAACTTCAATATGTTCGGTCAAAATGCGGAGAGCCTCGGTGTAGGCATCTTCCACAAGCCGCTTGATTTCGTTGTCAATCATCGATGCCACTTGTTCGCCGTAGTTGCGGGTTTGGGCAAAATCTCGTCCCAAAAATACCTCTTCGTTTTCCGTGCCAAGCTGAATTGGCCCAACAACTTCGCTCATGCCGTATTTTACGACCATCGAGCGTGCGATTGTGGTTGCCCGTTCAATATCGTTGGATGCGCCCGTTGTAATATCCTTGATAACAAGGGATTCCGCCGCGCGACCGCCTAGCAATGCGATAATATCCTGTTCCATTTTCTTTTTTGTGGTATATTGGCGGTCTTCCTTGGGAAGTGGCATTGTGTAGCCGCCAGCCATTCCCGTTGGAATTATGGAGACGATATGCGTTAAATCCAGTTCCGACAGCATTTCGAACATAATTGCGTGCCCAGCCTCGTGATAGGCGGTAATTCGGCGTTCTTTGTCGGAAATAACACGGCTTTTTTTCTCCGTGCCAATGCCGACTTTTACGAACGCACGGCGAATATGTTCGTTTTCGATTTCTTTTTTGTTTTCGCGAGCGGCAAGCAAAGCGGATTCATTTAGCAAATTCTCCAAATCGGCAGGGGTAAAACCCGCAGTTGTTTGTGCAACTTGCTTAAAGTCAACATCTTTTGACAGTCGTTTTGCTTTCGAGTGAACGTGCAGAACAGCCTCACGTCCTTTTACATCGGGACGGTTGACAACAATTTGGCGGTCAAAGCGTCCTGGGCGGAGCAATGCGGGATCGAGAATATCTGGGCGGTTGGTTGCGGCGAGAATAATAACGCCCTCGTTTGTGCCGAATCCGTCCATTTCAACCAATAATTGGTTGAGAGTTTGCTCACGTTCGTCATGTCCGCCGCCAAGCCCTGCGCCGCGCTTTCTGCCGACAGCGTCGATTTCGTCAATAAACACGATACTTGCGGGGTTTTTCTTGGCTTGCTCAAATAAATCACGCACACGAGATGCACCTACACCAACGAACATTTCCACGAAATCCGAGCCAGAAATGCTGTAAAATGGGACATCTGCTTCACCCGCAACGGCTTTAGCAATATAAGTTTTGCCAGTTCCTGGAGGGCCTACAAGCAGCACGCCGCGCGGAATGCGAGCACCAATATCAGTGTATTTTTTGGGTGCTTTAAGAAAGTCAACAATTTCGGTGAGTTCGGACTTTTCTTCTTCAAGCCCAGCAACTTGGGAAAAAGTAACCTTGTTTTTGGGCGAACTGGTAACACGAGCCTTGCTTTTGCCAAAGGACATCATGCGACCGCCGCCGCCGCCAGCACCTTGCATTTGCCGCATCATAAAAACCAAAATAACGGCGGTTATGATGAGGAAAATAAATGTCGGGATAAGCTGAACAAGCCAGCTTGTGCTAGGCGTAGGGTTTACATCAAAGCCGATTCGGTCGGCTTGCAAATAGCTGTGTGCAAACGCCATAAAAGCGTCAATACTGGGAATATTGACCGTGCGATAAGTGTTAGTGTCGGCAATTTGAACTTGCGCACGAGCGGCGTTTCCAACGTCAGTTTCACGAGTTATAGTTACTTGGCTGACAAATCCTCCGCGAATATCGCGCAACATATCGCCGTAAGTATAGGGTTCGATGGTAGCTTGTGGTGGATTGAGATTGTTAAGTGCCATCAAAACAAAAACTATAGTCAAAAAAATGACTATGTATAAACTAAAATTTTTCGCGTATTTACTCAAAAATTTACTCCTCTCCAATGTTTAGAACGCCGATGTAAGGCAGGTTTCGGTAACGTTGAGCGTAATCTAGCCCGTAGCCCACGACAAATTTATCGGGGATAGTAAAGCCAGTGTAATCGGCTTCAATGCCAGCCACCATGCGACGTTCAGGTTTATCAAGCAACGAACAAACCTTTAACGATTCGGGATTTTTGGATAAAATGTGCTTACGTAATGTTTTTATAGTGTTTCCTGTGTCGAGAATGTCCTCGATGAGTAGAATGTGCCTACCAGCGGCATCTAGTTCCATATCCTTGACAATTTGCACTTTGCCAGAAGAGGTAGCCGAGTCGCCGTAACTAGAGGCGGAAATAAAGTCAAAATCGACAAAAGCGTCAAGTTTGCGGGATAAATCCGCCATAAAAATTATAGCACCTTTTAACGCACACACTAAAGTAAGCCGTTCTTTGTTGTAATCTTTGTTAATTTGTTCGGCCATTTCTGCTACCCGCTTGCGGATTGCCTCTTCCGAGATAAGTATACTGATACTTTCTTTCATTTTGCCCTACTCCTTAAAGCACGTTTAACACGTACCCAAATTTTTTTAACCTACCGTTTTCTGTTTCGCCGTGCGTTGGTTTAAGGTTGACACAATGTTTGCACTCCACAGACGTAAATTTCCGATGGTTGTCGGTATTTTTATTATAATCAACTGCCCTTGAGCGGTTGGTTGCCGCCATTTTATACATTTGGCAATGTTTACCTTGGAAAAGCTATTCCGTCAAGATTGCGACATTCAGTATTGTACAGCCGTTTATCGGTTCGAAAGCATTGTTGACACGTCCGTAATTTTTGTGTTGGTCGTCGATTATCCATATAATTTCGTTGCCCATTGCTAGTAACGGAACAGCGTTTCGGCGGGTTTTTGGCATTTTGCTGTCGGATAATTCGTCCTTTAGCTTTTTTGTGCCAACTTTGTTGATGTATATGTGGTCGCCAGGCTTGCGTGTTCTTAACTGCAATGTCCCTCTTATTTTATCATAATTAAATTGTTTAGTACACAGGCAATTAAAATTTTTCGTAAAAGTTAAATTGGCGGTTTTTGTGGTAGCTACTAAATAATGCCCTAAATTTGGAATATTTATCAAGGAATTTTTGGTAATATCTATGCAAAAATTTTGCGGTTCAATTTTTTTGTTTGTATATATTGATAGAAAATTATAGTTTCTACTAACAATAATTTTTTGTGGTAGATGTGTTTCTTTTCCAGTTTCGTTTTTTGTCAACTCTAAAATTTGCGTTATGTGTTTTTGGGATATATCTTTTAAGCCTGTAGTTTCGTTTGTTCGGGAAAACTCCGCCAAAAAAAGGCGTATAATTCGTTTTTGCATTGCAATAGGATATTTTTGCAAAGTTGAGATATTTAGCATATTTTCGCCATTTTCGCTATTTTGGGACTTTACGCAACATTCTTCGAAAATTTGCGTTGTAAACATTTGCAATAATTCCTCGTCTTCAGAAAGCAAATTTGCCGTATTAGCAATATTACCAATGGAATTAGCATTTATTTGTAAAAATTTGGGCAAAATGTCCAATCTTACAGCGTTACGAGAAAATTTAGTATCAAAATTGGAAAAATCCGTACAATACGGGATATTTTGCTCGTTCAAAAAATTTTCAATTTCGGTGCGTGGAACATTTATCAATGGGCGAATAAACGTAAAGCCATTTTCACGGCGAACAGGCGGAATGCCACAAAGCCCTTTTAATCCAGTGCCACGAGAAAGGCGTAAAATTAGGGTTTCGGCGTTGTCGTTTTGGTTGTGTCCAAGGGCAATTATGGAAACATTGTTGTCAACACCACATTTTTTTAGTTGACTATACCGAATATTCCGAGCAGCCTCTTCCAAAGATTGCCCATTTTGTGGGATTTCCACCGAATAAACATAACAGGAAATATTTAGCCGATTGCATAAATTTTGCACAAAAGTGGCATCTGCTAGCGATTGTTCGCCCCTTAAATTGTGGTTCACATGACAAGCAATTATTTTGATTGGAATAGTTTTTGTCAACTCAAATAAAAGATGCAACAAAGCCACCGAATCCGCTCCTCCAGATACCGCAACTAGCACATTTTGCCGAGTTTTTGGTAGCATATCGTATTTTTTTAAGGTTTGATTAAAAATTTTGATAATATTTCCCATAAAATCACTCTCTTTCGGTAATTTTAATGTTTTTTGTGTAAATTTCATAAATCCAATTTACTGTATCATAAAATTTTATAATTGGCAATATTGCAATTTTACACGAGACAGACGGACGACCGAAACACTCGTCCGTTTTGCATTGTGTAGGGGCGGATATTATCCGCCCGTTGTTGCCCTTTGCCGTTTTTTGCCTATTGCCGATTGTTTGTATCGCAGGCGGATATTATCCGCCCCTACGGCAAACGCCGAAATATTGCATTATAACATCATTACGGTATTATTTACACATTGCCAAAATCCCAAAAAATAATGTATAATTCATATATAACAAATCTTATTCAAAAGCAAGAAAGGACAAAATTATGATAAAATTATCGAACATTTTTAGTGATAACATGGTGCTAACCAAAAACGCCAAAATTTGGGGAAAATCCGCACCAAACGAAAAAATTATAATAAAATTATCGTCAAAAAAAACGTTGATTAAACAAACAGAAACCGTTGCGGACAAATACGGCAATTTTGAAACGACTTTGTCTGTGGAAAATTACGGCGGAGCTTATTTTTTGAAAATAAACGAAGTTACAATAAAAAATGTTTACATCGGAAAAGTTTGGCTTTGCAGTGGACAATCCAATATGGAGCAGCCGCTATCAAGAGCCTTTTCGCTATTGCACGAATTTATAAAAGAAGATAGGCGAATTGTGGCGTTTCAAGCGGTTTCGGGCTGTGCCTTCGAACCTGCCGAAAATACCGAAAGTGCTTGGAAATCCGCAACAGGCGACTTCTTGCAAGAAGTTTTTGCTGTGCCATACTTTTTTGCACGAAAATTGTTAAAAGCCGATTCGAAAATTCATGTTGGCTTGATAAATGTTGCCGCTGGCGGTTCGCCCGTTGAGGCTTGGATGCCCGAAGAAGTCATAAAAACTTTTCCCGATTTGTACGAAAAAATGCTCCCATATAAAAATGCCGCGCACATTAAATGGGAAGAAACCGACGACAACAGCAAATCCGAAACTTGGCACAAACAGCTATCTCAAACAGATTTAGGCTTGCAGGAAGATTGGACAGATTTTAACTACAATGATTCTGATTGGGAAGTTCGCTCGCTGTTGGATTGTGCCAATTTGCCCAAACACGGCTCTGTTTGGTATCGCAAAGAAATTTTTTTGAATCAACCTTTTGGCTCTCAAATAAAATTAAACTTGGGAAGAGTTGTTGACAGCGTTGCAGTTTATGTCAACGGCGAAGAAGTAACTCGTGTGCTTTATCAATATCCGCCTTGCGTTTGCACCATTCCGCAAGGACTTTTGCAAGCTGGCAAAAACATAATCGCCATTCGAGTTGTTGCCGATGCTAATAATCCCAGTTTTACGCCAGGCAAAAAATATCAACTGCAAATTGGCGAAACTACAATAAATTTGCAAAATAACTGGAAATGCCGAGTTGGTGCAATTATGCCTAAATTAGAGCCAGCGCGGCGGTTGTATAATATTCCTTGCAGTACGTATAATTTTATGCTTGCTCCAGTTTTGGGTTATTCTGTGGACGGAATGCTCTGGTATCAAGGAGAATCAAATACTGGTCAACCTGCAATTTACGAAAAGCTGTTTACCGCATTTGCGGAACATATCCGCGAAAAGTTGGGGAATATCCCCATTATAACAACGCAACTTGCAAATTTTGTAGATCCTGTGCCAGAATCCGCCGAAAATTGGGCAATATTGCGCGAACAACAGCGGCAATGCTTAAAAATAGCCAATACCGCAATGGCTGTTGCCATCGATTGTGGCGAATGGAACGATTTGCATCCGCAGGATAAAAAAACGGTCGGCGAACGGCTTGCTGCTTGTGCTGAAAATTTGGCGTATTCCAAAAATGTGCCTTTTTCGGGTCCAACCGTGGAATCGGCTACAATTTCGGATAATTGCCTAATTATCAAATTTAGCAATGCAAAAGGCTTGTACGCAAATGGTCGACCAACCCTCGATTTACTTCACGAAAGCGGCAGAATTTCTACCGTATATGCCAATGTTGTTGAAAATACTTTAGTTGCAACCTTTAGAAGAGTTCCCAAAAAAGTACGGTTCGGCTGGACAGATTGCCCAAATGTTGTGCTTTATAACGCCCATGATTTGCCAGCATCTCCGTTTGAGGTTGACGTTACTTGATTTTTATAATTTTTTAATTGACGTAACAAACTTTTGTGTATATAATGTAGCTAACAATAAATTTATACACGAAAGGTGGAAACAACATGACAAAATTAAAAAATTCTAAAATTCGCACAAAATTGCTAATTTCGTTTGGGATAATCGTGCTTATCGGAGCGGCAGTTTCGGCTTATGCAGTTAGGCAAATTTATCAAGTGGCATATTCTTACGAAGTGGTAATTGATTCATCTATCGAGGCACGCGATGCTATGCAACGAACCCAAGGTTACATACGAGATTATCTAATGATTACAACAACCTTAGTTGCATATGCACCCACTGGCATGATGACAAATATCGAAGATTTAGCAATCGAAGCTGATGTAACCTACGATTCCGCACTTGTGGCAATTCAAGATTTTATCCGTGCTATTAGCGAATATCCTTATTTTATGGGAAATGAACTAGATGAACATTTGGTTGACGTTCAACAAATGCTCACTTTACTTGACGAATTTAGAGAGAATATTTATTTGCCTGTACTTACCGCCTCTCGTAATATCAGCCACAGAGAGGCGTTAAATTATTTGACCGTTGGCGAAGAAACCATCGAACAAATCAATTTTATGATAGAATCCAAATTAAATAATATACGAGATTTAGTTGACGAAGAAGTTTTTATAATTAGAGAATACACAAACGTTGTTATGTACACCACAATCGCCTTTTTAATTGGCGTTTTGCTGGTTTCTTCCGCTTTTGCAATTTGGGTTTCAACCGTGATTTCCAAGCCTATAAGAGAACTATTGACTGTCGCCGAAAGTGTCTCGCGCGGCGAACTGGAAAATTTGCAAGTAAACGCCACTACAACGGACGAAACTGGCTTGCTTGCTCAAAAATTTGGCGATGTTGTTACTGTGGTAACTAATCTTGCGAACGATTTACATAATATGTCGTATGTGCATTATCGACGTGGCGAAATTGATACTTTCTTGGAAGATACAAAATATCCTGGACAGTTTGGTTTGGTTGCAAAATATGTCAACGGAATGGTAAAACAGCACATCGACACAACTCGTGAATCGCTTGAAGTTTTGGGAACTATCGCAACTCACGATTTTGACGCTCCCATGGAAGAACTTCCTGGCAAAAAAATATTTATAAACGAAATTATCGAAGCCACTCGCAAAACTTGCAAAGCCATCGACCGCGAAATAAGCGAACTTATCTCGGAATCTCTTCGTGGAAACCTGCAAGCCCGAGCCGATGTAGCCAACTTTGAAGGAGATTGGGCAACAACCATGAAAAATATGAATATGTTGCTTGATTCTATCGTTGATCCCGTACAGGAATCGTTGCGCGTTATGGAGCAAATTGCTAACGGAAACCTCGGCGAACGCATGATGGGCAACTACAAAGGCGACTTTTTTGTTATGCAACAAGCAATAAACGAAACAGTTATGAAAATTTCAAAATACATCGGAGAAATTTCTTCGGTGCTTAACGGATTGGCGGATAACGATCTTAATCAAGCGATGTATCTTGATTATATCGGCGATTTCTGCTCAATAAAGGATTCTTTTACCACGTTCATTGACACGATAAACGAAATTATGGCACGAATCGAAAGTTCTACAGATGTAGTAAATCAAGGCGTTGCACATTTAGCGGACGGAAGTAGCAATTTAGCGGCTGGCAACACGCAACAAGCAATAGAAACGCAAAAATTACAAAGTACAATTTCCGTAATAACGGAGGGAATCCAAGGCAATTTGACCAATATCGATATAGTCGGAATGTTGTCGGTAGATGCACGAAACAGTGCTGCGGCGGGCAACGAAGATTTGCACGAAATGGTCAACGCAATGGATAGCATAAATGCTGCGTTTAATGATATATCTAATATTTTGAAAACTATCGAAGACATAGCATTTCAGACAAGTTTGCTGGCGTTAAATGCCTCCGTTGAGGCGGCACGAGCAGGAGAATACGGCAAAGGATTTACAGTTGTTGCGGAAGAAGTACGCAAATTGGCATCGAAAACGCAAGAAGCCGCCCAAGAAACAGCCGATTTAATAGAGGGTTCTGAATCGAAAGTGTTGTCGGGCGTGTCAATAGCCGACAAAACCACGCAAACATTTACGTTAATTTCGGCTTGCATAGAAAATTTGGCAACTGTATCAGCACAAATTTCCAAAGATTCGCACGAGCAAGCCACAGCAATCGAACATTTTAGCAACTCTTTAATGGCAATTTCCGATGTAGTTTCGAGTAATTCCGCCACCAGCGAAGAAATTGCCGCCACCAGCGAACAGTTATCTAGCCAGTCAATTTTAATGGATAATACTGTGAAAACGTTCAAATTGCGTACTAGTTACAGTATATAAATTTGAATTTGTTGCGAATAAATTTTGTTTGCAAAAACGTAGGGGCGGATATTATCCGCCCGTAAGGCTAAAATATCGCATTATAAAGGAGAAAACTATGAATCCACTTGTAGGAATAATAATGGGCAGCACTTCCGATTGGGAAACAATGCAACACGCTTGCACCATTTTGGAAGAATTACAAATTGCTTACGAAAAAAAAGTTGTATCGGCACATCGTACGCCAGATTATATGTTTGAATATGCCGAAACTGCCGAAAACCGCGGATTAAAAGTAATTATTGCAGGGGCTGGCGGAGCTGCTCATTTGCCTGGGATGGTTGCATCTAAAACTTGCTTGCCTGTAATTGGCGTACCTGTGCAATCGAAAGCACTCAATGGCTTGGATTCGTTGCTTTCCATTGTGCAAATGCCAGGAGGAATCCCTGTTGCGACGGTTGCAATCGGCGTTGCAGGAGCAACAAATGCAGGATTGTTGGCAACGCAAATTCTCGGGGCTTTCGATAAGGCAATTTATGACCGCTTGCAACAACGCCGCCAACAATTAGCCGAAACGGTTTTGAGTGCTGTTTTATAATTTAGCAAAATATCCCCCTACAAATTACAAAAATCGGCATTGTAACAAGGTTGAACATAAAATATAAAATCCCAAACGAGGTTAAAAATGAGTTTATATTATCAAACAATACAAAAAGAGTTGACAAATTGGGAGCAGCAAATGCTTTCCGCTCCTAGCTTGCGAAACCGCCTTTCTAAAGGAGTTCAAAATAAAATTCAAAATATTGTTCCCCAAAAAGTACAGGATTTAATAACGGCGGCAATAAAGACAATGATTGAAACCGTGATTTCTGGCTCTTCTTTGCTTACCAAGCAGAAAGTTTTTACCGAACCGCCACTTTCTGAAAGCGATTTTTTGGTGGAACGAGCCTTTGCTGTTTACTACAAAATGGCGGTTGCACAAGGCGTTGGTTTCGGTTTAGGCGGATTATTGGTCAATTTAGGCGATTTACCTGCTTTAATGACCGTAAAAGTTAAATTTTTGTTTGATTGCTGTAAATTATACGGCTATAATCCTGACGAAAAAGTTGAACGGCTGTTTATTTTGCATATTTTTCAGTTGGCATATTGCGGCGACGCTCGCCGATTAGAGCTATTTCCCATTATGAAAAATTGGAACGAACACTCCGAACAAATCGAAATGAATTGGGAAAAATTGCAAATCGAATATCGAGATTATATGGATATTTCCAAATTGTTACAAATATTGCCAGTAGTTGGCGCGGCGGCTGGCGGTGCGGCAAATCATCGTCTTATGAAAAAGCTGAAAATTACCGCAATGAATTGTTATCGGTTGCGTTATTTGCACGAAAATAAAATTTGATGCGGAATAAAACGGGCGGACTACAAATTGTCAACCGCCCGTTTTTTTGTTTGGCAATATTACGAACAAACCTGTAAAATTATCTTTGTAAAAATTAAAATATATGCTATAATATTATTTGTGTTTAACGAGATAATTTTTCGGTTGTCGAATAGCGTTTTGGCACTCTGTGAATGTAAATTCCGAGGGCAATAGCTACTATTAGGGCAAAAACTAGCTTAGCTTGCGGAATAATCCCAAGCGGCGTAAAAAATCCTTCGATAAGCCCTGCCAAAATTAAAATTAAAACAATGCCAGGAACTAACGTCATTGCCTCTTTTGCGCCTTTTATTACGGAATCTTTGCGAGTGTAATTTCCTGGAATTAGCAACGATTTCCCAATAATAAGCCCTGCCGCGCCACTGATAAATATTGCTAATAATTCTGGTACACCGTGCGGCAAAATAAGCGACCAAAAAATAAGCGTATCACTGGGAGATCCCATTATGTCAATGTAGGCTGCTAGCGATCCCAAGGTAAGCCCGTTAAAAAATAAGATGTACACTGTGCCGATTCCTCCGCTAATGCCAAAAACTAACGCCATTATAGCAACCCTTATATTGTTCGTCATAATTATAGCACTCATAAGTGGATAATCCCAAACAACTTCGCCTTCGCCAAGGTTTATTTCGCCCATTTCGGCTGGGAAAATTTGGGAAAAGTTGTTGACATCGCTAGAAACATAAACATAGGCAAATAGCATCCCAAACATAAATAAAATAGCCGAAACTAGCGTAAAAAGCCAAGTTTGCCGCACAGCCTTTGGAAATCCGTATAATATGTATGTTGTAACCGATTTTAGGTTGCCATGTTTGCGAACGTAATAATAATTATTGGCAACGCCCACTATATGCGAAAGATACGCTATTAGATTGCTGTTCGGAAAATGCGTTTTTGCGTACGCTAAATGATAACCGACCGAACGAAAAGTTTCGGCAAAGTTTCGTATTTCTAGCCGCGAAAGGGCTTTAATGCCTTTGCGTTGCAAAGTTGTGTTAAATGCTTCTAGTTGTTGCCAACGTTGCTCGTTTTGCTTGATAAATTGGGTTTCTGTCATAAATATTCTCCTATTTTAAGAAAGGTATATTATTATGAAAATTCATACCGTTTTAACGCCTGCGAACATCGAAATAGAGTACAGGCTTGCTGGTGCAGGTTCGCGCCTTGCTGCGTTTGTGATTGATTTTGTCATTCAAATTTTGGCTTGTCTTTTGATTGCTGTAATTATCTTGTTTGGCGTTTACGACTACAATTTTTATGCACTTGATGGGCTTGAAGGTTTTGCACTTAGCTTTTTAATTATATCATGGTTTGTAATTTATTTCTGCTATTTTATTATTTTGGAAATGTTGCTTAATGGTCAATCCATTGGTAAAAAAATTTTTGGCTTGCGCGTTATTTTGGATAATGGGCAACCTTTAGGATTTACGCAATCGTTAATCCGCAATTTATTTAGGTCGGTTTTAGATATTTTTTATATTGGAATATTTGTTATATTATTTTCACAAAAGCATAAACGTATCGGAGACATGGTTGCTGGTACGGTTGTTGTTGCCGAACATTACGACAGCAATTTTTCGCCAACTAGATCGGACAATCCGCCAGTAATCAGCACTTTAGCAACCGAACATTTGAAACATCTAGTTTTAACGCCCCAAGAAATAGAACTGCTGCACGATTACATGGAACGCAAATTATCACTTCCCGACGACGGCAAATTTATTGAGCAAGAATGGGCAAATTATTTTGCCAAAAAATGGGAAATAAACGCAAATTTAATTGATAACACAATGTTAGCAGAAATTTTACAGCTAAATGAATCTAAATATTAAGGACTTGCTAAAATGGAAATTGAAAATACACAAACAAAATTGCTAATCCTGTATTTACTGGACAGAATGGATTTGCCGTTATCGCGCAGTCAGCTAACGGATTACATTATCCCAGCCGAATTTATGGATTACTACACTTTGCAGCAATCGTTAAGCGAGATGGTTGACGGCGGCTATTTGGATGCAATCGCCGACAACAACACAACACGCTACACTTTAACCGATGAAGGGCTAAAAACCTTGGAATACTTCGAAAAGCACATACCGCCGTCAATCCGCAACAAAATCAACCATTATATAAAAGACAACATAAAAGAGATAAAACGTTCCTTCGAAAACACCGCAATCTTTTTCCCCGATTCCGAAAACAACGAATTTTTAGTAAAATGCGGCGTTTACGAAGAGGGCAGAGTTCTAATGGAACTCTCAATCTCGGTTGACACGCGCGAACAAGCCCGTCTAATCCAAAACAACTGGAAAAACTCCGCCAAAACCCTATACGGCGACATAATCCAAATCCTTGCCGAGGAAAAATAATTAAAACCTTGGGGCAAAACCTTGGGGCGCTGCCCCCCGCCTGCCGGCGGGCAGGCAAACCCCGCAAGGAACGCGTCCCTTGACCCGCAATTTTTTATTGGCGGAGGGTAAAAAAATTTACATTTGCCAAATTCTGCTTTCGTAGGGTTGCATATAGTTTTCGTTTGGGGTTTTGTAATTGCAAAGTAGTAGTTTTTGGCTATTTTGTGGGATTTTTGAGGTTAATTTTTGTTCGGAGAGATTGCTTTCTATGAAAAATTTTGCGTTGTCAATAAAACGATAATATGCAAAATAATTTTTTTTGGCTTTTTTTACAAAGGAAGTTTCGCCGTATATTAGCGGTTTGTTTTGCTTGCGAATAGCAATCGCCTTTTTATAAAAATTTAAGGTTGACGTTTCGTCTGTTTCCAAGGTTGCGACAATTTCCCATGGAATCATCGCCCTTGCGTGGTCTCTTGTACCTGCCAAAATGCGAGCAAATGCGGCGGTTTCGTCCATTGTTTGTAGCAACTCGTTGTATAAATTTATGCTTTCCACATCTTTTAGCTGGGATATATCTGTGAAATTTTGGTTAGTCATGCCTAACTCTTGACCTTGGTATATAAAGGGCGTGCCACGCAAAGTAAGCTGTATAACGCACAGTAATTTTGCTAAGTACGGCTGTAATTTTGGGTTGTCAGTTACTTTAGATACCATTCGCGGATTATCGTGATTATCGTAAAAAAGCGACAGCCAGCAATCATTTGGGTATTCTTCGGATACATTTATCAGGTACTTTTTGAGATAGTTCAAATCGTATTTATAGTCATCAAAGCGGGTTTTTCCTGGGTTTTCTAGGTGGTCGAACAAAAATACCGTGTCTAATTCTTTGCGTTGCTCGGCTGTAAGTAATTTTGCCGTTTGTATGCCGATTCCTGGCGTTTCGCCAACGCTAAAGGCGTTGAATGGCTCAAAGGCTTTTGTTTTTATTTCGTGCAGATATTTATGCAGGTTTGGTCCATAAAAATAATTTTCCACGCCGAAAAATCCCATAAGATTGCCTATTACAGGGTTTCCGTTGGGTAAATTCGGCTGTTTAGATATGTAATTTATTACGTCCAGCCGAAAGCCGTCAACTCCTTTTTGCAGCCACCAACTTATCATTTTAATAATATCGTTGCGTAAATTTGGATTATCCCAATTTAGGTCAACCTGTTTTTTGGAGAATAATCCTAGCGACCATATATTTTGCTTTTCGTGATAAATCCATGCAGAGCCGCTAAAAAACGATGTCCAGTTGTTGGGCGGCGTTTCCGATTCTCTAAAAAAGTAGTAATCTCGGTATTTTGAACTGGGATTATTTAGTGCTTCGACAAACCATTCATGTTCGTCAGAAGTATGATTTACCACCAAATCAATGATAATTTTCATATTTTTGGCTTTTACGGCAGAAATTAGTAGTTCGAAGTCTTCCATAGTTCCCATTTCTTGCATTATCTTGTAATAGTTTCTAATATCGTAACCGTTGTCGTCATTGGGCGAATCGTAGATTGGCGAAAGCCAAATTGCGTCGATTCCGACACTTTTAAGATAATCTAATTTGCTGATTATTCCCGCAATATCGCCGATTTTGTCCGCATTAGAATCGCAAAAGCAACGTGGATATATCTGGTAAAATACAGCCTCTTTCCACCAAATGGGCGTTATTGGCTGATTAGGCGAGTTTGTCAACACGAGATTTGCATCTTGATTTAGCAAATTTAGTAATGTATCGAAAAAATCTTTGTCAAGGTGCTTTTTTAACAAAATTGCCAAAGTTTTCAACCTAAAATTTCTCACAAAAATATTGGTTACAAATTTGTTACTAACGCCCATTTGTAGCAAAATTTTGTCAACCACATCTCGCCCAAGCGGCGAATTGTAGACATCTTTAATTTTGCTGTTTATTGTCAGATAATTTGGCATTTTATCACCTTTCTTTTTTGTGGTAAATCAACTTAACAAAAAATGCGGGTCAAGGGCGCGCGCGTCCTTGCGGGTGTGGGCAGCGCCCACGGTTTTTAAGTTGACTATGTTTACAGGTAAAAAACAACCAGAACGATTTTCGCCCTGGTTGTTTTGGTTTTATTTAGCAAAACGGATTTTCTGTGGGATAAGGCAAATTAGCGGGTTGGTTATAGGAAATTTTGCTAACTCCCAAAATTCGGACTACGCTGTGTAGAACTTTGCCAACGTGTTCGAAAGCTATTGCGGTATGGTGCGGATAATTATCTTCGATGAGAACATTGCGATAGAACCGTGCCATTTGTGGGATTGCGATAACGCCAATGCTACCGAACGATTCTGGGTCGATGTCTTTTACTTCGCCTTGGGCAATGTAACTTTTCAAAGTGGCATCAGCAGTGGATTGTAGGCGGAAAATAGTAGCTTTGCTTGGCTTAAATTGTCCTTCTAATGTACCGCGTGTGATGTCAGGCTCGCCGTCAGGCTCTAGTAGGCGTTTCATAATAAGTTGATGGCGTAATTCTGGGTTTTTAACGTGGCAAGCTGGAGTGTTTCCGCAATGGAATCCCATGAACAAATCGCTGTGTGCGTAGCCTTCTAGTTCTTTTTTGTTTGCCTCGTACATTTTTTTGGGAACGGTATTGTTAATATCCAAAATACTTGGTGGACAACCTGTAGCGGCAGTCAAAATATATTCAGATAACGCCCCGTAAATATCGGCTTCGCAAGCAACAGGGATTCCACGAGTTGCCAAACGGCTGTTGACATAACAAGGAACAAAGCCGAATTGTGTTTGAAACGCTGGCCAACATTTATCCGCCAAGGAAACATAGTTGCAACCGCCAGCATTTTTCTCAATCCAATCAAGCAGAGCGAGTTCGAATTGTGCAAGCCGTGGCAAAACGCCAGGATGTTTGTTGCCGATTCCAAGTTCTTCTTGCATATCTTTTACAACGCTTTCGATACGAGGGTCGTCTTTGTGGTCGTTAAAAGTTGCAAACAGGTCAAGTTCGGAGTTTTCTTGGATTTCAACGCCCAAATTGTAAAGTGGCTTAATTGGAGCGTTGCAAGCCAAAAAGTCGTAAGGACGAGGGCCAAAAGTGATAATTTTGAGCGAAGAAAGCCCAATAAGCACGCGAGCGATTGGGATAAATTCGCGAATCATTTCGGCAGCCTCGGCAGGCGTACCAACGGGATATTCTGGGATATGCACACGCATATTGCGCAAGCCCAAATTATAGGATGCGTTAAGCATACCGCAATAGGCATCGCCACGCCCGTCAACCAAATTATCGTCTTCGGCGGCTGCTACAAACATAACAGGACCGTCAAATTTTTGTGCCATCCAAGTTTCGGGACCTTCGGGTCCAAAGTTGCCCAAATATACTACCAATGCGTTTGCTTTGGCTTGTTTAAGTTCGTCAAGGGCTTTTAGTGCATCTTTTTCGTTTTCAACTACAGTGTTGGCTACAAAGGGTTTTACGTTTTTGTTGGCAAGTTCTGCCACAACAGCATCTCTGCGACTTCCGCTAAGTTTAATAGGAAAGCAATCACGGCTAACAGCGACGATTCCTAAATTTACGGTTGGTATGTTACTCAAATTAAGTCCTCCTTTGGTGCAAAATTACACCTAGATCAAATTTGTACTATACAAGATTACCATATTTTTGTTTTTGTTGCAAGTTTTTTTGAAAATATTGCAAAAATTTTTTTGGGAAATTTTGCTAAATCCCAAAAAAATTTTTTTGACAAAATATATCAGCTTGTGATATAATGCAAAATTGAGTGTGATAATAAAAATTTTCAAGGAGGCTTTTATGTCAACAGAAAAAAATGGCATCATCAAGGATTCATTTGCACAGTTAGGCGTTCCCAAAACGTTGCTTTTGGGGTTGCAACATATGTTTGCGATGTTCGGCGCAACTGTGCTAGTTCCGCTTATTAGCGGACTTAGCGTACAAGTAACGCTAATCGGCGTTGGCGTTGGAACGCTTATTTTCCATTTCTTCGCAAGAGGACGTGTGCCAGCGTTTTTGGGTTCATCTTTCGCCTTTCTGGTGGGAATCCAGGCAATAACCGATCCCGTATACGGAATTTACGCTGGCTCGGGAATGTCGCAGGCGGAAAAGTTGCAATATGCGGGCGGCGCAATATTTGTTGTCAGCTTTGTGTATTTGCTTATGGCGGCGGTAATCAAGCTGATTGGAGTGCAAAGGGTAATGAAGTTCATTCCGCCAGTGGTAACGGGTCCAGTTGTTGTTTTAATTGGGATAATGCTTGCCCCGTTTGCGATTAACCAATCGGCGACAAATCCGTTGTTGGCGGTGGTTGCTTTTGTAATTGTTTTAATAGCCTCGGTTTGGGGCAAAGGTATGTTGAAGGTGATTCCGCTGTTTTTGAGCATAGTAATCACCTATTTTGTTGCTCTTTTGTTGCACAATTTGGGATTCACCAATTTGGACGGCGGTGCAATTTTCAACTTTACGCAAATTGCCGCAGCGCCGCCTGTGGGCTTGCCAGGCTTTACAATAGCACGCTTTGATATTGTTGCAATAATAGTAATGTTGCCGTTCGCGCTGGCGACAATGGTGGAGCATATTGGCGACATGGTAGTTTTGTCAACCATTTGCGAAGAGGATTTTGTAGAGGGCAAACCAGGATTGCCCCGCACGTTAATGGGCGACGGGCTTGCGACGTGTTTTTCGGCATTTTTCGGCGGGCCTGCAACGACAACATACGGCGAAAACACGGGCGTTATCGCTCTCACAAAAATACAAGATGCTCGTGTGCTGATGTTGGCGGCTTGTTATGCAATCGTTTTGGCGTTTTCGCCAATTTTTGCCGCAATTATTTACAGCATTCCAGATGCCATTATTGGCGGCGTTTCGTTTATTTTATACGGGATGATTGCCGCCGTTGGCTTGCGAACCATGGTCGAGGCGAAAATCAATTTTAATCACAATCGCAACTTGATAATTGTTGCGGTAATTTTCGTAACTGGATTAGGCTTAAATTTTGGCAATCCGATAAGTTTTAACATAGGCGATACGGCGATTCCGCTGGATAGTTTGGGATTAGCGATTGCTACTATTTTGGGAATTTTACTTAATGCAATTTTGCCGAAAGAGGAACAGTAGCGAAAATTTTCCAGTGCTAAAACCTCGGGCGCCTGTCTGCCGACAGGCAGGCTGCCCGAACCCGCAAGGACGCACGCGCCCTCCCGCCTGCCGGCGGGCAGGTGACCCGCATTTTTTGTTAAGTTGATTTACTATAACAACCGCATATTGCGTTTTTACGTGATATGCGGAATATTTTTTGGAGAAATAAATTTTAATATGATGCAGGAGAAAACGGGCGGATAATATTCGCCCGCTATTGTTATCAAACAAATTTTAATTATATTGAAAAAAATTTTGCTATAATAAAATTATACAAATTTAAGAGACATTCGTAAAGTGATAGCACAAAAATAAAAACGAAAGGATTGATAAATCCCATGGAAAGCATATCAAAAGAAAGCAAAATTGCCTTATGCGACAGCGACGGCAACAAAATAGGCGAAACATTTATGAGCCGTGCAGAGCAACTTGTTAAACAATAGCGAGCCACTTGGACAGACGAATCCCAAACTGCCATAAAATTTGTGCCTGGCATGGAAATTTTTATTGTACCCGAAACTATCCTTACTGTTGTGGCAAAAATTATAAAAACGATTTCAAGCTATTTCCGTTAAATTTGGGTTTACAAAATCCAAAAAAATTGCATCAACCAAAAAACTTTGCTATAATAAAACCATGCAAATTGAGGAGGCACTCAGAGGTGCGAAAGCACAAAAAACAGCCGTTGCATAAAATAAAAATTGAAAGGATTGATAAATCCCATGGAAACAACATCAAAAGAAAGCAAAATCGCCTTATACGACAGCAACGACAACAAAATAGGCGAAACATTTATGCGCCGTGCAAAGCAACTTGTTAAACAACAGCGCGCCGCTTGGACAGACGAATCCCAAACCGCACTGAAATTTGGGGCTGGCATGGAAAATTTCGTTGTCCCCGAAACTGCCATTATTGCGGAAGATACCGCTGAATTTGAACTTGAACTTGAAACTGAATTTACTGCAACAAAACCAACAAAATCCGCTGAAGAATCGTGGATTGTACTGCTAGCTGAACAACGCATTAAGGCTCGCAAATTTTTTATTTTACACTCGATTATTGCAGTGCCTGCAATTTATCCGCTAGTGGCTTTGGTATTTTTTTTTCTAAGATATGTACTCCCTTGGAATGAAGACGTTATATATGGCGGAGTTTTTGGCTCTTGGATAACTGCTTATGTTATACATTTTTGTGTATTTTTCAAAAATTCTGGCACACCATTAAAAAGACCCATTTTTGAAAAGAAACAAACGAGAAAAGAACGTCAACTTGCACTAGAAATCGCCAAAATAAAGGCTAGTTTCTAAAACTTGAATTTGCATCAAAAAGGCTAGGATTTCTCCTAGCCTTTTGCAATAATTCCAAAATTAAACCCAGTAAATCCAATTTCAAGTTTCAATTTTCCAGTTTACCACGCTCAAATTTGCCGCCGATAACCTGCAAATAAACCCGAACAACATTAACACAAACCGCCAAAATAGCCACGCCGACAGCCAAAATAGCAATATCTTGCCAAGCGACTGTTTCGATGATGCCAAATCCATAATCGCCCAAACCGTAAATAACTGCAAAAAGCGTAAATGTTACGGCAAGCGGCAAATAGCCAGTTTTCGCCATATACCTATTCATGGCGGGTACATCGTGCCGCGCCCTAAACAGCTGTTTTGTTTCCTTGTCAACAATGCTTTCGCCACTTAGTAAAATCCAGTTGCAACCGCCTTTTTTTAACAGGCAAGCCCACGTTATAAAAGCAAAAAACATCGCACACACCGACATAATAATGGTAATAATCATAAAAAATCTCCTTTCAAAATTCCAAATTTGGTTGCGTTTCAACTTTTAACCTTATAAAAACATTATAATATAGGCGAAAATTTTTGTCAAGCAACTGTTGGTTGCGTTTTTGTGCATTAAAATTTAAGATTTCATATTCCAAAAACGAATTTCTTTTTGACTTTGTTGAAACCCTATTCTTATTTTCCATAAAGTTAATAATATATTCCAGTCTTCATTCGATAACAAAACCATCACGCATATCTATGAATTCTTTGTTTTTCGAGGAATTTATTAATTCTTCCAAAAGATATATATTTTTTTCTTGTGTTTCATTTAGGCTTTTGTAGAAAATTGCTATTTCATTTTGGTTAGTGTTTCTCAAAAAATCAAAAGTTCTGCTCAATATACCAACAATCCAGTCGCAAATTTGTATTTCCTTATTGGATTTTGAGTCTATAAAAGAATATTGTGTTTCGCTTAAATTGGGTAATTTAAGGGGGAAATCTTCCATTATTTCTTCAATTAAACTTTCTTTATCGAAAATATGTTGAGAATATAGTTAATCGTTTCGTCATAATAAAAATAATATTGCTCCTTGCTTTTTACATACTGCGAGTAATCTTGTTCTAAAAAGTTTTGAGTTTCCTCTTTTTCATTTTTGGAAAAAATTTTTGTGAAGTTTCTTAACCCAGTTGGCTTTAAGTAATTTCAAAATTTTTCTGATAAATATCATACTTCTAATACCCCATTTCTTGATTATAATCTAATATCAGTTTGCTTTGTACTCCAACAAACAGTTCTTTATCAAGTAACTATTTGTTGTTGAATTTTTACTTGCTTATCTATTTCAAGTTTCAATTTTTCACAGCACGCTTTTGGCTTATTATATTCACTTTTTATATATAGCGCAAATCGCCCAAAAAATCGAGAAAACAAAGAATTTCATTAGTAATTTCAATAGATTTTTCTATTAAAGCTATACATTGGCAACGGGATTTCGTTTCAAATAAAAGTGTAATTAAAGAACGCCACATTGACTACTTTTTTATTACAGCACTTTTTTGCAGTATTGTCAATATTTTGTGTCTCATCAATCACCAAAACTTCAAACCCATAAATCTATTTCTCAAAACTAATTATCCGCTCAATCATGATTACAGTCTATTACATTGACCCAAAACAGTCAATTTCCGTCAATCTTCGTCTTTTGCATAGAAAAAGCACCTTACAAATAAAACAAAATCCACAAAATCCCAACTTTTTCATAAATTAGCCCTTGACATCCCCCTACATCTGTGCTAAAATACTAATCATTAGGTATTCTAGCAGTCTCGGCTTAGCATACGCACTTCTAATGAAGTAAGTTTTATTAAATCTGTGCTAAGCGTAAATCCGAGCATAAAGTCGCACGCCAACTTGTCTAGCGGAGAAACGCCGAAAGTCAACGGATATTTCCATTAGCTGAAAATCGCCAAAAATTTAGGGCTGATTTCCACAGAAATTATCACAGGGCTGTCTCGCTAAAGCCGAGCAAAGCCCAAAGCGGCGACTGACGTAATTGTATGATACTTTCACGATATGCTTACGGTGTATTCACAAGGTATTGCGGCATTTTACGATGTGCCACGATGCGACTTAATCATGCGATTGGTCAATTTTAGAAGGAGGGATTTTCCATGGGAAAATCAATATTCGCCCCAAGATTTAGGGCAGTAACACCAGCAACAACAGGCAAGACGAGCAAGACAGGTCTCATGCGTAAGTTAAGCAGACGAACCAAGCAAGCCGTAGCAATTTCAGCGGCAGCAGTAATGTCAGTTGCGGCAATGCCAGCAGTGCAAGTATCGGCGGCGGATGTGCCGACCGAAAATAATGCAGTTCGTGAGGATTTTGCCGTCAGCGAACGTGTCCCTGCGTGGGTTTTGCCCGAGCAACGCCCGATAACACACAACCCAAACCCAGAGATTGCCGCTTTTGAAAAGGCTGTAGCCGAGGCAATAAACCTTCGTAGAGCCAGCACAGAGCCTGGACCACCCTGGCTAGAGATGATGCGAGGTGAACCTTTACTTTGGGACGACGATTTAGCAACGATAGCCCAATGGCGTGCCAGTAAGGGCACTGACGGAGAAGGTCCATATGGTTGGCTTGATGCAAACACTCAAACCTACACAATCACAACAAATCCAAGACCATTGCGAGCTCATCATATTTACCTTGGCGAGCTTACCCCTGAAGTAGTTGCTGAACGGTTTTTTAGCGGACCTATGCCTGGACTTCAAACTATTCCGACCCGTACTGGAAGTTCGGGCGTAAGACCAAGTCGAATTGGTGTGGGCTATGATGTCGATGCGGGATTTATAACGATAATGTTTGCAAGTACAATTTCCTATGATGTCTTTGGGACTGGTGCAGAAAATTTTATTGAACGCCTGAACGTGGGATCACCTTGGCTTGTGGACAGCCCCTATTTCTTCGCCTTTTACGAGGAACATAATCCATTCTTTTTGCCATATATGCTCGCCTACGGTCGCTACAACGGCATGACGGATGAGGAGATTTTGGACTGGATTGTCGCCGAGCATTTGCAAGAGTTTCAAGAAACCATGGAACAAGGGATTTTCGAGTATACCAATCGAGTCCGAAGAGAACACGGTTTGCCTCCTGTGCGGTGGGATGATTCGCTTGGACGTTCGGCACGTATAACGGCTGGAACACCTGGAATGCGTAATCACATCGGACCAGACGGCTCAACGGCAACCGATAGAGCAAGACGAACAGGTTGGACAGGTGGTCATGTCATGGAAAATTACGCTGGCGGATTCGATCAGCACCCTGCAATAACCGTTTCACGTTGGATGAACTCAGATGGACACAGGAGAAATATATTGACTCCTGGACACACTCATCTTGGCGTTGGTTGGGAAATCCGTCTACATGAAGATTTTTTGCTTTCCGTAGAAAACCTGCATTGGAGTGCTGAGGCACAAGGTGGCAACCACCTACCAATAGTGAGTGCTATCCAGCAGTTTAGCAGACGCTAACCCTCGGCAAGCAAGGCAATAAAACTTACGTAATAACAAACACAGCCCTCGCTTTTTGCGAGGGCTTGGTTTTTTGCAAAAAGTTTCGGCAAAATATAGTTTTGTTGCTTGCAGGGCTTATTTTCCTCAAAAATGTAGAAATATTAAAAAGTTGCTTATGAAAACTTTTTTAGAAGTCTCCCTTGTATTTTTGTCTTCATCTGATACAATAACCTCGTGGTTTCCTCGGGAGTTTCTATTGATAATTCCAGTTTTGCTGATTCTATCGGCAAAACTGGGGTTATCATTGAACGCTTGCTCGCCAATATGTGCTGTTCTCAAGAGTAACCAGATAATCCTAGGAAGGAGGGAAAATGCTGATAGACATCGTGCTTTTTGGACGTTTGATTATCAAAGTTTACCTTAAAAAGAAAAATTCTCTTGCGAAATAATTCTTCGGCACTCGGCACAAAAACAAGTTTTTTCTTCTTCCATTTTCTCAAACTTTCTCCTGCTAAACTACACTGATAATGCTGCAGTAGTGGCGACAGTTTGCGGTCTCTCGCTCTATATAAATTGTTTATAGTAAATAAACTTAACAAAAAACGGGCGAATATTATCCTCCCGTTTTATTCTATATTAGTCTGCTTTAAGTTATTCGAGTATAATTTAATGAAAATAAACTCCTATTACCAAATAACCCCAAAACTTTCCGAGATTCACCCCCCATTTTTCCCCAAATTCCCCAACTTGTTCCGCATTTCAACCTCATAATCATACAACCCTGTAGGATAATCCCCATTAAAATAAGCCATACAAAGCCCTTTATACTTATTATCTATCGGTAAATTTATCGCATTTATCAAGCCGTCTTCCGTCAAAA
>JGI24700J35501_10930781_pt1 | contig 23732 bp, 25 predicted proteins | sample TergutTh196P1_FD_35501 | JGI IMG/M metagenome (IMG submission 35501)
AATTCTAGCCCTTTTTAAAATAAAATTAAGTGGAATAGCTTCCTAAATTCAGCAGTTTTAGTGTGAATTTAAAGGGCTAATTTAAAACGGAACTGCTGTACTAAGCGAATTGCCATAGGAGGTAGATTATGTTAATGTCTATATTAGCCGGACTCATTATTTCGGTTGACGCGTTTTTTATAGGCCTTTCATTAGGTCTGCAAGAGAGATGCAAACTTTTGTATCTTGTTTTTATCAATATGTTTTTGCTTGTTCTTTGTATAATCGGTTTTTTTGTTGCAAGTTGGCTATACGATCTTATCCCCGTTGATCCGGATTTGGTTGTAGGGTTTTCTTTTATAGCCATCGGAGTTTACTATATTTTGCATTATTTTTTAACAGAACGAAAAAAACATCATACAGAAGAAAAAGAAGGAAAACAAGAAAGTGAAAAGTCACTCAAAACAATTATTATTGTCGGTTTTATTATGAGTGTAGAAGCAATGCTTATAACAATGGGGATTGTTATTGTTTTTTGGCCATATTCGACGATTGCCATACCCATTACCGTTGCCTTTGCACATTTCGGATATTCTGTGCTATCGTTTTCTTTGGCAAAAGGTAAGCAAATGAGAAAAATACCCCCTACCATTGGCCATGTTATTGCCGGGCTTTCACTTGTTATATATGGTTTAATGGCAATTTTTGTGGATTTTGGTTTGCAGTAAAAAAATTATATAGCAATTCCGCTTAGTAATATTTAAAAAGGACTGTACTAAGCGGAATTGCTATAGACAATTCTCTTAAATTTTGCTAAACTGTATTTCTATACGAGACCAAAAAGACTAAACCAAATTTGAAGTTATGAAAAATGCGTTTTGTTTTTTAAATAAGGAGAGGACATGGAAATAGAGCAAATACAACAAATACAACAGATACAAAGGGAGATAAAGAACCACCGGGAGGCCCTGATACAAATCGGGGACTCTCTTTGACGTTGCAACAAAGCAAAAACAGCTGCAAAAGTTGGAAGAAGAAACGGCACAACCTGAATTTTGGAATAATCCCCAAAACAGCCAACAAGTTTTGAAAGAAATAAAGACTGTAAAAGACGCAATAGATTCTTATAATGAGCTGGGGCAAAATTTGGAAGATATTGAACTACTAATTTCCCTTGGTTTGGAAGAGAAAGACAACGACCTGTTACAAGAAGCTACTCTTTCTTATACAGAATTTGTAAAGGCTTTTGATAGCTACAACATAACAACACTGCTAAGCGGAGAATACGACAGCAACAGTGCAGTTCTTAGCCTAAACGCCGGAGCGGGGGGGACAGATTCTTGCGACTGGGTTGCTATTTTGTTGCGTATGTATACCAGATACGCTCAAAACAAAGGCTACAAAGTGGAAATATTAGACCAACTGCCTGGCGAAGAGGCAGGCATAAAATCTGTAACTTGCGAGATAACAGGTTCCCTTGCATATGGTCATCTGAAATGTGAAAAGGGGGTGCATCGCCTTGTGCGTCTTAGCCCCTTTGATGCAGCAGGGAAGCGGCATACATCTTTTGCATCTTGTAGCGTTATACCGGTTTTTGACGACGATATAAATATAGAAATAAAAGAAGAGGATTTAAAAATAGATACATACAAATCCGGTGGAGCAGGGGGACAGCACGTAAACACGACCGATTCTGCTATCCGTATTACCCACATCCCCAGCGGGATTGTGGTGCAGTGCCAAAACCAACGCTCCCAAAACAAAAATAAAGAAAGTGCTATGAAAATTTTAAAAAGCAAACTTTTTGAAAAGGAACGTCAGGACAAAGCTAACCAGTTAAAGGAAATAAAAGGGGTAGAAGATGATATTGCCTGGGGGAGTCAGATTCGTTCTTATGTCTTTCATCCGTATAATATGGTGAAAGATCATCGAACGGGAGAAGAAACGGGAAATGTGCGTGCAGTAATAGACGGAGAAATAGACAACTTTATCAGCAGTTATTTGAAATATATTAGGGGGGCGGTGTAGCATAAGAGAGATAGTTATAGAAAAAAATGACGCAAACCAGCGATTAAATAAGTTTTTGAAACGCTACCTAAACGCTGCCCCCCAGAGCTTTATATACAAAATGATACGCAAAAAAAATATTACATTAAACAATACAAAAGCGTTGGGTAGTGAGATACTTCAAGAGGGAGATAAAATAAAACTGTTTTTGGCAGAGGAAACAATCATAAAGTTTGTTTGCGAAAAGCAACATATAACCAATCATAAACTAACAAACCATAAGCCAAAAATAAGCATAGCATACGAAGACGAAAACATACTCATCGCCATAAAACCAAAAGGGCAACTGTCCCACCCCGCCCATTCTCATAACACAGAAAAAAAATCCCTTATTTATGACATTTTGGGATATTTACAATTGCAGGGAGAACTAAACCAAAAATTTTTTACCCCGGCACTTGCGAACAGGTTGGACAGGAACACAACGGGGTTGGTGCTGTGCGGAAAAACCCTGCCTGCTCTGCAAGCTCTGAACAATGCTGTTAGCGGGCAAAATTTGCAAAAGTATTATGTTGCAGTAGTTTGCGGGCAAATAAAAAAATCCGGCACACTAACAGGCTATCACACAAAAGATAACGAAAAAAACACGGTAAAAATAACTACAGACGGGGCAGGGGACAAAATAATAACAAAGTATGAACCAATAAAAGTATACGAAAAGTTCACATATATTAAACTACAATTAGTAACAGGAAAGCCCCATCAGCTACGGGCACACATGGAGTTTATCGGGCATCCCATCCTTGGAGATCCAAAATACGCAAACAAAAAGATGAACGTGTGGGCTTTAAAAAAATTTAACTTAAAAAGTCAGCTATTGCACGCTCAAAGCATTGTTTTCGGCAATGGCATTACAGGGTTGGAATATTTGCAGGGGAAGGTTTTTACAGCACCATTGCCCCAAGAATTCAAAAATATATTGGGGAATTTCATGTAATTTTTATGCGATTTTTATGCAACTTTTTAAGGAAGGAAAAACATTTATGAAATCCATAATACTGGCGGCGGGGTACGCCACACGCCTTTACCCCGTTACCTTAAAACGTCCAAAATCACTTTTACCTATAAACGGCAAGCCGATAATAGATTATATAGTAGATGAACTTGTTGCAATGCCCGACATCAGCAAAATTTATGTGATTGTGAATGAGCTTTTTGCCAAAGATTTTCACGATTGGAGACAACGTTCGGACTACGCTTCACAAATCGAAATTGTAAACGACAATACAATATCCGACGACACTAAGCTCGGTGCTATTGGGGACATACACTTTTGTATAAAAGAAAAAAATATTGCAGAAGATACCCTCGTTATAGCCGGCGACACATTTTTTAGCTTCAAACTAAAGGATTTTTACGATTTTTACAATAACAACAAAAAAGATTGTGTGTGCGTAGAGGAAATAAACGACACCCAAAAACTAAAAAACTTTGCTGTGGCAATGTTAGATGGCAATAAAATTGTAAACTTAGTGGAAAAACCCCAACTCCCAAAAAGTAATGTTGCAGTTTTTGCTATATATATTTACAAAAAGGAAACGATGGCTCTAGTTGAAAAATATTTGCAAGAAGGCAATAAACCGGATGCCCCCGGGCATTTTGTGGAATGGTTATACAAAAAACAAGATGTACTCGCATATAAAGTGCAAGGCAATTGCTTTGATATTGGCACACTGGCGGGTTATAATCAAGTGCAAGAATTAGTAAGACAAGGGAAAATAAAGGGGGTATAACGCAATGGCTCAAATTAGCCGAATGAGGGAACTGGTAAAAATTTTAAACGATGCCAACAAAGCCTATTATCAGCAAAATAGGGAAATAATGACCGACAGGGAATACGATCATCTTTACGATGAGCTGCTGGAGCTAGAGAAAAAAACAGGCACTACCCTTGCCGCAAGCCCTACAGCACACGTGGGCTACAATGTTTTGAAAACCCTAAAAAAAGTAACGCACCCTTCCCCCCTCCTTTCTTTAGACAAAACAAAAGAAGTTGACAAACTTGTTGCTTTTTTAGGGGAGTACAATGGGGTTTTGTCATATAAACTGGATGGTCTGACAATTTTAATAACATACGAAAATGGCAAAATGACCCGGGCGGTAACTCGCGGCAACGGCACAGTCGGAGAAGATATAACCCACAATGCACTCCATTTTAAAAATCTGCCCGGCACAATACCGCACAAAGGCCGCCTTGTTGTGCGCGGAGAAGCAACCATTAGCTACACCGATTTTGAAGAAATAAACGAAAATTTACCAAAAGAGGAAAAATACAAAAACCCCCGAAACCTGTGCAGTGGTACTGTACGCCAGCTAGATAGCAGTGTTTTATCTAAAAGAAGCGTGGCATACTTTGCTTTCACATTGATGGAGAGTGAGCATGTTTTTGAACTAAAATCCCAAGGGCTTGAGTTTTTGCTAGAGCAAGGTTTTGAGCTTGTACCCTATACAATATCAAATGCTGCTAATATTCAAACAAATGTGGAAGGTTTTAAACGGGGTATAAATGTCCTAAACATCCCAACAGATGGTCTTGTGTTAACATATGACAATATCCGCCACAGCGAAAGCCTGGGGGCAACTTCCAAATTTCCAAAAGATTCCTTAGCTTTTAAATGGGAGGATTCTTTGGCAAAAACTCGCCTTGTTAATATAGAATGGAACACATCTCGCACCGGGCTTATCAATCCTCTGGCAGTGTTTGAAGAGGTGGAGATAGAAGGTACGGTGATAAAAAAAGCCGGTCTGCATAACCTTAGCATTGTAGAAGAGTTAGAACTTGGTATTGGAGATGAAATTACAGTATACAAGGCAAATATGATAATTCCTCAAGTGGCAGAAAATTTAACGAGATCCGGCTCTGCACCTCCCCCCACCCAATGCAACATATGCGGCGAAAGCACAAGAGTTTTTGAACAAAATGGCGTAAAAACTCTGCATTGCACAAACCCCAACTGCAAAGCCCGGCAAATAAAAGCTCTAACCCACTATGTCAGCAGAAACGCAATGAATATAGAAGGTCTTAGCGAAGCAACATTGACAAAGTTTGTTGAAAAGGGCTTTATTACAAATTTTTCGGATATATATAAATTAGAAGAGCATAGCGAAAAAATAAAGGTGATGGACGGTTTGGGAGAAAAATCCCTATCCAATATCCTTGCTTCAATAGAAAAGTCAAAAACCTGTACTTTGCCTCAGTTTATATATGGTTTGGGCATATTTAACGTGGGTTTGGCGGGAGCAAAACTTTTGTGCAAGCATTGCAATAACAACATAGAAGATATAAAAAAAGCAACAACACAAGAGCTAATCGAGATAGATGGTTTTGGGGATATTATTGCCGAAAGTATTGTGCAATATTTTACTAGCCAAGAAAATCAAGCAATTGTACACAAAGCCCTAAGCTATCTGCAAATAGAAAGCCCAAAAACAAAAGAGGAAACATTAAAAGGATTAACGTTTGTAATAACGGGCAGTTTGGAAAATTTTAAAAACCGCAAAGAATTGCAGGAAATAATCGAGGATAAAAGCGGTAAAGTAACCGGTAGTGTGACGAAAAATACGAGTTACCTAATAAATAACAATAAGGACGATTCATCTGCCAAAAGCAAAACAGCAGTAAAGCTAGGGATACCGGTCATTACAGAAACAGAGTTTGTGGAGCTTATGGATAAAAAGGAAAGGGAAGGGGTTTTTGTATAATGAACCAAAGGGTAGTAGCAATTAATGCACTAATGAAAATAATGGAGGGCGGTGGTTATAACAATATTGTCTTGCGTCGCACTTTTAACGATATTCCACACCTGGTTCCTAACCAAAGAGCTTTCGTTACCGATATTGTAAACGGAACATTGCGCAATTTGCTACATGTTGACTATATTATAAATTTATTTTCCAAAACGAAAATTACAAAGATGGAACCGTTGGTGCTATACACGTTGCGTATTGCAATTTACGAAATTTTTCATAAGTCTACTGAACAATATGCTATCTGCAATGAAGCCGTAAATATTGTGAAAGCAAAACACAAACACCTTGCCCCTTTTGTGAATGGTGTGTTAAGAAGCGTTATACGAAACAAAACAGATATAATCTACCCAACAGACAAGCACGAACGGCTCTCTGTCTTGTATTCCATGCCTATGTGGATTATAGAGCATTTGGCGGGGAATCTAACACAAGCAGAGATAGAGCAATTTTGTAAAGCAAGTGCATCCCCTCCGGTTGTGTCGGTTGCAGTCAACACTCTGCTAACAACCCAAGAGCAGCTAATACAAGATTTAGAAAGCGAGGGAGTGGAAGCAAAACACGGCATACGCGAAAATAATCTTATAATAACCAAAACAAAAGATATATCAAACCTTACAAGTTTTAAGCAAGGCCATTTTCATATAATTGATCCAATGAGTATGACGGCGGTAGATATTCTTGCTCCAAAACCGGGGGCTACGCTGTACGATGTTTGTGCCGCTCCCGGGGGCAAAAGTTTTTATGCAGCATATATCATGAAAAACAAAGGCGAAATATTTGCAACAGATATACATATGCACAAAATTGGCTTAATAGAAAAAAATGCCGCAAGGCTTGAGATAAATATAATAAATGCAAAATTGGCAAATGCAGAGGTATTAGCAAACGATGGTGCAGACTATGTTTTGCTAGATGTTCCCTGTAGTGGGCTAGGTACTCTTTCAAAAAAGCCTGATATAAAATACACAAAAGATATTCATGCAATAAAAGAAATTACAAAAATTCAAAAAGAATTGCTGAAATTTTCTGCTAAATATGCTAAAATTGGGGGGTACATGTTATATTCTACTTGTACATTGTCTTATGACGAAAACCAAGGCAATATTGCTTGGTTTTTGCAAAACTATGATTACAAATTAATGCAGGAAAGCCAGTATATTAATACAGAGTATACAGACGGCTTTTACATAGCTCTGTTAAAAAGGAGATCCTAATAAAAATGAAACACCAAGATATACTGTCACTAACATTGGAGCAACTTACCCAGACAATTTTAACTTATGATCAACCAAAATATAGGGCAAAGCAAATATATGGCTGGTTGCACAAAAATATGGTAACATCTTTTGAAGAAATGGCGAATATACCAAAATTGTTGCGAGGTATTTTGTGCAATAATTTTTATATACCAGCCCCTGTAGCACTAAAAAAGCTAAAATCTTCCGATGAAAGCATAAAACACTTGTTAAATTTTAAAAATAATACTATAATAGAAACGGTTTTATTGAAAAGCTCCTATGGGTATACAATTTGCGTATCTACCCAAGCGGGTTGTAAAATGGGCTGTACATTTTGCGCTTCCCAAGAAAAAGGTTTTAAAAGAAACCTTACCGCAGGGGAGATACTGGCACAAGTATACCATATACAAAGAGAGCTGGACAAAAAAATATCTAACATCGTAATAATGGGGATAGGGGAACCTTTAGATAATTATCCGGCAAGCGTTGCTTTTATCCGCATACTGTCTTCGCCGGAGGGGTTAAACCTTAGCCAACGCAGTATTACCATTTCTACCTGTGGGTTGGTTGATAAAATATACGATTTGGCAAAGGAAGAGCTACAGGTTACTTTGGCTATATCTATCAACGCAGGGGACAATGCAAAAAGAAAAGAAATAATGCCCATTGCAAAAAAATATACTATAGAGCAATTAATAGAAGCGGCAGAGTATTATTTTAAAAAAACAAAACGAAGGGTAAGTTACGAATACGTACTTATTAAAAATGTAAACGATGCCAAAGAGCAGGCGTTGAGCCTTAGCAAAAAACTGGCACGAACTTCTTCCCATGTTAATCTCATACCCCTTAATTATGTTGTGGGTGGTGAATATTCAAGATCGGAAGATGAAAAAATAAAAGAATTTGCAAAAATTTTGCAAAAGAGCAACATCAGTACCACAATAAGAATAAGTAAAGGGCAAGATATAGATGCCGCTTGTGGACAGTTGCGCAATATATCTTTTCCGTTAACTTAAAAAACTATAATGTTTAATAATGATGAGGTATTTCCTAATGAAGGGATATGGTGCCAGCCACGTAGGAAAAATAAGAACAACGAATCAGGACGCATTTTTTGTGCTTAACGAAAATGCCGGTTCATTGCCTAATTTGTATATAGTAGCAGACGGAATGGGTGGTCATTTGGGTGGTGATGTAGCTAGCAAAACATCTATTGTGTCTTTTTATGACTATATATCTAACAACCCTTGCCCAAAAGACAATATATTAGATTTTTTGATAGAAGGCACTAAACAATCAAACGCTCACGTTTATGAAAAATCAAGAAACGATGAAAAATTTCGCGGTATGGGTACCACATTCACAAGTCTTTGTATATTTAACAATAAGGGCTATGTTACTCATATCGGTGATAGCCGCCTTTATCTTATTAACAACAATGGTATGAAATTACTGACTGTAGACCATTCCTTTGTTAATGAGCTTGTTCAAAGCGGCAAAATAACCCCAAAAGATGCTTTGTATCACCCAAAAAGACACATTCTTACTCGTGCTCTTGGTACAGAACCTTACGTTGTTGTAGACGGTTTTGTGTTTGATGTGAATCCTTTGGATAGAATACTAATTTGTACGGATGGTTTAACAAACATGATAGAAGAAGAATACATAGAAAAAGTTATACAAACAAATACTATAGAAAATGCAGTAGACATACTCGTCCTTTTGGCTAACGAAAACGGAGGTACAGACAATATAACCTCCATATTAATTGAGATAGAAGGTGATAATGATGTTGCTTAATGCTAACCAAGTGATTGCTGACAGATATGAGATAGTAGAAAAACTGGGCGTGGGAGGAATGGCCATAGTATATATGGCAAAAGATTTAAAGTTAGATCGGCACGTAACTTTTAAAGTGTTAAAAGAAGAACATCTTACAGATGAATTTGTTTTTTCTAAATTTAATACTGAAGCTAGAGCTGCCGCAAGCCTTAGCCATCAGAATATAGTTAGTGTGTATGATGTGGGTGTGGAAGACAATATACATTATATTGTTATGGAGTATATTGATGGTATTACATTAAAAGAGCTTATAAAAATGCAGGCACCATTCCAAAACGAGGAGGCTTTGGGAGTTGCCATACAAATTGCTCAAGCCCTTACGCACGCCCATGCAAATAAGATTGTACACCAAGATATAAAACCTCAAAATATTTTAGTAACAAATGAGGGTATAATAAAAGTAACGGATTTTGGTATAGCAAGCGCACAGATGGTAACTTCCACAACCACAACTACATCTACTGTTGGCAGTGTGCATTATTTTTCTCCTGAACAGGCAAGGGGACGCTTTGTAGACCACCGCAGCGATATTTATAGCCTAGGGATTGTAATATATGAAATGATGACAGGCAAAATCCCCTTTGAGGGGGATTCTTCTGTAGCTATTGCATTAAAACATATAAACGAGCCATTGCCGGAGATTACAGAACCCGGAGTCTCTGAAGCTGTAATAAATATTATAAACAAATCTACCCAAAAGTTGAGCAACCAACGCTATCCTACTACAGAAAAAATGATAGAGGATTTGAAAGCGGCTTTAACTGCCGAAGCATTGGAAGCAAAAGAAACGGAAGCTGCACAAGAAGCCATCAATCCGGATATTTCTCCCACAATAATTTTGGATGCACAGGAGCAGGCAGAAATAGAGGAGTATCAGAAAAATATAGATAACGAGCCACAAACAAATATAGAATTAGAATTAGAAATAGCAGAAATAGAAGAAGAAGCAGAATTAATCACTCCGGGCAACAGAGCCAGCTTTGATATATTTTCTCCTGCAAAAGAAAAAGAGGAGGCAGCTCCTTTTAAGAAAATAGAAAAAAAATTGATATTTGTTGGGATAGGTTTTGCGGTTGTGATAAGTTTTGCTATTATTGCAATTATTTTAATGGAGCTTTGGCCGGAGCAACCGGTAGTAGAAAACGATATTGTTATAACAATACCAAATTTTCTAGCACTAACTATGGAACAAGCAGAGGAGCATAACCAAACGGGAATAGTTATAGAGCAACAGTTTGGATACAACGAGGTAGTGGAGATAGGTCTTATTTTTGAACAATACCCATTGGCGGGTACGGAGGTTGCAGCGTCAGATATAAGTAGTATTATTGTTACGGTTAGCCAAGGAGCGTCTTTTGCTACTTTTATTGTTCCAAACTTTGTTGGCTCAACTTTGCTGGAAGCCCAAGGCGTAGTGGCTCCTTATAGCAATATAACATTGCAGTATACCTTGGTTCATAGCGATATTGTTCCCCTGGGTACAATTGTGGCTCAAACAACTGCCCCAAATGTAGTTTTGGAAGAGGGTGTTATTGTTGTGCAAGTTAGCCAAGGTTCAGAAACGGGAGCAGATGTTATTGTGCCTAATGTTTTGAATCTGACACAAATGGAGGCTATGTCTGCTCTTGTTGGAGCAAACCTTATACCTTCGGCTACTATGGAGTATCATAGCACTGTGCCGCCCGGGTATGTTATTAGCCAATCCCTTCCGGTTGGGTTTAGTGTAAACCCTGGTACTCCCATAAACCTAATAATTTCTCAAGGGCCAGCGATAACTGATACAGAGCCGGAGACGGAATCGACAACCCAAGAGCCGGAATCAACTCCGCCGCCGCCGGAACCAGAGCCTACACCACCGCCGCCGGAGCCGGAACCCACTCCACCACCGCCACCGGTTGTAGAGGAAGCGAGCGGGGTCGTTGTGTTTCACTTGCCCGGCGATATTGATACACAGGCTTTCCCAAACATAGCATTAACAGCAACGGTTGGGGGGGTTACTGTTTTTGATAGTATGATACCGGCTGCAAACTTTCCGTTTCCTATAACTATACAGGGTCCCCCGGGGGAAGCATTAGTCCAATTTTTCCTGTTCGGAGAACATGCCGGCCAACAAACTGTTGTGCTAGAATAGTACGCAGCTATTTTGCGAAATTGCTATATGGGAGGTTATATTGCACAAAAAAGGCAGAATAACACAGGGTATAGGCGGGTTGTATCATGTGGACACAATAGATGGTATATATTTTTGCAAACCAAGAGGGATTTTCAGAAAACAAGAAATAGAACCGATTGTTGGTGATTTTGTAGAAATAGAAGTTATATCCGACGATATAAACGAAGCCACTATAACAAAAATACAACCCAGAGCCAACCAGCTTTTGCGCCCAAAGGTAAGTAATATAGACCAAAGTATTTTGGTTTTTTCCTGCACTTCGCCTCCAATGAATGTAGATTTGTTGGATAGGCTAATAATACTTTCGGAGGAGCAAGAGCTAGAGATTGTAATCGTTCTAAACAAGGCTGATAAACCAGCTTCTGTGAAAAAAATGAACTCAATAAAACTTGAGTACGAAAAAATAGGTTATACCGTAATTTACACATCCGCTATAAAAGGGCAGGGGATAGACCAATTACACGCAATGTTGGCTGGTAAAGTGAGCGTTTTTTGCGGAGCGTCCGGTGTGGGCAAAAGTAGCCTTGTGAATTTTATTTATCCTCAGGCAAATATGGGGGTTGGGCAAATCAGCCAAAAAGGGAAGCGAGGCAAACATACAACTCGTTTTTCCAGATTAATAAAAATAGAGGATGGAAGCGACGGTTTTATTGTAGATTCACCGGGATTTTCATCCTTAGCTTTTAATTTTGAAAAGAGCCGACTTGCCCATTATTTTAAAGAATTTACTCCTTTTTTGGAATCGTGCCGTTTTGCAGATTGTCATCATCTGCAAGAGCCGGGGTGCCAAATAAAAGAAAATGTAGGAACTGTCATATCGTATGAAAGATACATACGTTACAAAAAATTATATGAGGAATTACAATGAATATATTAGCGCCTTCTTTACTTTCTGCAAATTTTGCAAATCTTGAACGAGATATAGCACTGCTGGAGCAATCCGGCATTACCTATCTGCATATAGATGTTATGGATGGGCAGTTGGTACCCAACATTTCTATCGGAATACCCGTGGTGGAAAGTTTGCGCCCAATTACAAACATGGTGTTTGACTGCCATCTGATGATACTACACCCAAGCAAATATATTGATGCCTTTGCAAAAGCCGGTGCAGATATTATCACATTTCATGTAGATGTGGCAGAAGACATCCAACAAAATTTAAATCAAATTAAAAAATTGGGCAAAAAAGCCGGATTGGTAATAAATGCCCACATAGCTCCCCAAACTGCGCAGCCATATTTGCAACAAATAGATATGGTTACGGTAATGAGTGTACAAGCAGGTTTTGGGGGGCAAAAGTTTATGCCGAGCTCTTTAGAAAAAATAGCCTATTTTGCCAACCAAAAAAAAGAACGAAACCTTAGCTACGATATACAAGTGGATGGCGGAATAAACTTGCAAAATGTTGAAGCGGTTTTGTCGGCCGGTGTAAATGTTGTGGTGGCAGGCAGCTCCGTTTTTAACACAAAAGACACAGCGGAAGCTATTTCAAATTTTATGAGGTGCTTATGAAATTGTACGAAACCCTGGCGGAACGGGGATATATAGCTCAAGTTACCCACGAAGAGGAAGTTAGGCATATTTTAAATGAAGAAAAAATCCATTTTTATATAGGTTTTGATGCTACAGCTGACAGCTTGCATGTTGGGCATTTTTTAACGATGATGGTTATGTCCCATATGCAAAACCATGGGCATATCCCAATTGCGTTGCTCGGCGGAGGCACAACCATGGTAGGGGACCCCAGCGGTCGCACAGATATGCGCCAAATGATGACACCGGAAACAATAAACCACAACGCCCATATTTTTAAAGAGCAAATGCACCGCTTTATTTCCTTTGAAAACAACAAAGCAATAATGGCAAACAATGCCGATTGGCTTACAAAACTTAATTATGTGCAGTTTTTGCGAGAATACGGCGCAAATTTTTCTGTAAACCGCATGTTAACTGCCGATGCTTACAAAAATCGCATGGAGCAAGGCCTCACATTTTTAGAGTTCAATTATATGATAATGCAAGCCTATGATTTTTTAGAGCTAAACAATATCTTTGGTTGCACCCTACAGATTGGCGGACGTGATCAATGGTCAAACATTATAGCAGGGGTAGATTTGATACGGAGAAAAAAAGGCAAAGAAGCCTATGGACTTACTCTTAATCTGTTGGAAACAAGCACGGGCGAAAAAATGGGCAAAACAGCCAAGGGTGCATTGTGGTTATCTGCAAATAAAACAACCCCTTATGAGTTCTATCAATATTTCCGAAATATCGACGACACAAGTGTAATAAACTGCCTGAAATTATTAACTTTTGTGGAAATGAGCGTAATAAACGAAATGGCAAAACTAAAAGGGCAAGATATTAACAACGCAAAAACACTGTTAGCTTATGAAGTAACAAAGTTGGTGCATGGTGAAGAAGAAGCCGAAAAAGCACGAACCACCGCACAAAGCCTGTTTGAAAATAACGATCAAGCAGGCGAAACTATCCCAACATACAATTTGCCTAAAAATAAAATAGGTATAGATATTGTGAGTCTTTTGATAGAAGCTAATCTGGCAAAATCTAAAACCGAAGCCCGCCGCCTGTTATCACAAAATGGTATAAAAATAAATGGTGAAATAGTAACAGAGGAAAATTTCACAATAACCGAGTCCCTCATGATACAAAAGGGCAAAAAAACTTTTTGTAAAATTTATTTATAGTGTATAGTAATCGTACTTTGAAATTGCTGATGTAGTGAGACAAATGCATGAAGCAAAAAATTGTAAGAGAATAGCACACGGATGGTGTAATAAGGGGGTTTTTGGTGCGAAAAAAGCCCGTTCTAATGCGAATTATGAAACACTTTATGTGAGACTTTATGTGTGGAGGATGGGTTTTATATGGCAAATAATGAAGATAGGTTCTACGACGATATAATCAATCTGTTGCGGCAAGGGCGTGAAAAAGCGTTAACTGCCGTGAATTCCGCAATGGTCGAAACATACTGGCGTATTGGCAAAAGAATCGTCGAGGAAGAACAAAGCGGAAACGAACGTGCTAAGTACGGTGAATATCTTTTGACGAACTTGGCACGCCATTTAACAGATACACTTGGCAAAGGTTTTTCCTATGGGAATTTGCGTAATTTCCGCCAATTTTATCTTGTTTTTCCAAGCGAGGAGATTTGCTACACAGTGTGTAGCAAATTGAGCTGGTCGCATTTGCGGCTTATTATGCGGCTAGATTCCGCTGAAGCACGTAATTATTACATAGAAGAATCCCATTTACAAAACTGGACGGTGCGTGTTTTGGAGCGAAATATCAAAACAGGTTACTATGAGCGGCTCTTATCTGCCCCACAAAATACCGAAAAACGTGACAACACCGCCTATATAAAAGATCCGGAGAGATTTGCTACACAGTGTGTAGCAAATTGGAAAGTGAGAGGTTTTTATGGTGGCGGGGGAGAATACAAAACTTGAACCGTTAATGCGAATTGAAACAGGGAGTCGGAATACAGGGGATAAAAAATGACAATCGAAATGATAAAAGAAAAAATAAAGCCAATAGCTTTACAATACGGCGTTTCTCGGCTTGCCTTGTTTGGCTCTGTTGCCACTGGAGAAAGTAACGAAAATAGCGATATAGATATTTTAATCGAAAAGGGAGAACTTACAAATCCTCTGTCCTTTTGTGAATTTTGCGATGCTTTGGAAGAAGCATTTGATAGAGCGGTAGATGTGATAACTTATAACAGTATTCAAAATTCACAATTAAAACTAAATATTTTAGCGGGGAAGGTTGTGATATATGAACGATAGAGATTTATCTTCGCTAAATTTCCGTGTCCGTCAAAACACTAAATTGCAATAAAAACATAAAAATGTTATAATGCTTCAAATTATAGATACGATAAAATATAGTCATGCCCTAATTGCGTAAAATATGATACAATCATCAAGGAGGTCTTTATGATAACGATAGGTTCACTCATAAAAAACACACGCAAAATGCGGGGATTCAGCCAAGAAGCGCTGAGCTTTGGCATATGTTCGACCGGGAATCTTTCCAGAATCGAACGGGGAGATTCTGCACCGTCAAGAGCTACATTCGAGGCACTCATGGAGAGAATGGGGCAAAATGCCGAGTTATACCCCTCGTTTATAACCGACACAGACAAACGGGTATACGAACTCCAACATGATTTAAATGAACTATATGCCAAAGGCGACTTCGATGCAGCAGAAGCCGTGATCGATGAGATGGATGGCATTGATGGTTTGGATATGGTACATGAGCATTTTATCAGAGTATCAAGGGTTTTGCTTATACAACAACGAGGGGGGGTTAGTGAGGAAGTTTTGAGAAAATTTAAGGAAATTATAGATTTCTTTGTTGAAAAATTTAGCCTAGATGAAATTCGCCGAACCCCGCTTTCTAAGACAGAACTAAACATTCTTAACGCTTATGCAATTGCTCTTTACAAGGCAGGAGATGTTAAAACCGGTACTCAAATATTGTACGAACTCATAAAGTGGATAGAAATTCATGTTGTTGATATGGAAAGCATTACCGTTGTATATACAAAAATTTTGTATAATCTGTCTATGTATGTGGGAAGGAGCGGAGATGATATAGAGGCAATAAGACTTTGTGATATTGGTATAAGACTGTGCATTAAATATCACAGAAATACCTATTTCCCTGCTCTTTTGTTTAACAAAGGATATGGTTTGGTAAATTTGGGCAAAACCGACGAAGCAATCAATTATATACAAGATTCTTATTACATGCAGAGAGCCTTGGGTGAGGAAACTCCGGGCGGTTTAGAAGTTATAAAAAACTTCGCTGACAGGAAAGGTATAAAATTAATTTAACCATAACACGACAACACAATAATACAAACAAAATAACCCTGTCCTTTTTATAGAAACAGGGTTATTTTGTACTAGATGTTATTTCTTCAGTCTATCGTAAGGATCACCTTCATACGTTGGTTGCAATACATTTTGGCTATATACGGTTTCATTCACTTCCGTTATATCAGCCAACGCAGCTACCCCGAAACCTCCAAAACTTAGTGTTGCTGCTATAACAAGAGCAGCAATATTTCTCATCATTTTTTTCATAAATAAGTCCTCCTTGTGCTTTTTTGCACTTTTTATAATATTTCGCCTCTGTAAACAATAGGTAGTAGGCATATACTAATAATAGCTCACATTATAAAATTTTACCATACACTTTCACGTAAATATTTTTATCGCAAAACGACTAGGCATTTAACGATAATTTTTTTTGCATCAAAGTGCATGGTTTTCTTTTCAACGGTATGGTATCATATACTCACAGTAAACAATTAAGGCAAATTATGTATAGACTGAACCTTGAAAACTGAATAATTACGAAAAGGAAATAAAAAGAATCAAAGCCATTAAAGGAGAGAAAGAACCACCTAAGCAAAACAAGGCAAAGTTAGCTGGTGTCTAGCTAACTGTAACAAGCTAGTTGTATTGGAAAGGTAGCTTCTGTATTGAGAGGTATGGGTGCGGCCGGCTCACATTCTTACTATAACAAAAGATACCAAAAAATATCAAGTAAGATAATTAAATTAAACAAGCCTTAAATGGTTATACAAGGAGAAAAACCTATGAAAAACAAAATTTATAATGTACGGAAACATTTTGTAGCCCTCTTTTTAGTAATAACTTTCGTTGTTCCATTCTCACTTTATGCAAACAGTTACGAAGAAGTTCCTTTTTTCGAATTAACTGAAGATAGTGAATTTGTTTTCACGGCAGAAATCGAAAACGAAATAGTTATTTTAACCCCCGTTTGGGATGGTGAAGAGCTGGTAGCTTTTGAAACCTTCGACATTGATTCATTGGTTCTTTACAGCGTTGAAGGCGACTCTCTTTTCGCTCCTTTTGCACAAATGATGTGTTGCGAAAGCATGAGCCTTAGTATGGTAAGGCACGGATACATTTACTTAAATGGAGTACGCGTTGGTTTCTTTTATGTTAACATGTGTAACTCCTGTGGCGGTGTTTGGCCTTTGTAATGCCGATCTTTGCATGACACCGGTTAATACTGGTCTGTAATATCCTTTAATACTCTTTTTAGTACCCAGTAGTAATTATTTGGTTTTGAGGGTTCGTTGTTAAAACAAGTATCTATAGCAATTACGCTTGGTAATTTTTAAAGTTGGGACAACCGTTAAGAAAAGTGCTATAAGCGGAATTGCTATAGATAAAGAGCAGGGCTATTTTATATTAAATTAACTTTATACTATTTTTAGCAGCAAAGTTTTCTGTCACTTCCATATCACCCGGAGTTTTCTCACCCATAGCTCTCTGTATGTAATAAGACTCTTGTATACACTTGCTTGCCTCGTCAGTTTTGCCCAAATTTACTAAGCCATAACCTTTGTTATACAGAAGACTTGATAAATAGGTATGTCTGTCATATCTTACGCATACTCTTATTCCAATGTCACAAAGCCTTATTGCCTCTGCGTCATTTCCGCTCCTTCCTACAAATGTAGAGAGATTATGCAAAATTTTTGTATATACAATAGCAATGCTTTGCATATCAGCAACATGGCTTTCAATCCACTTTGTGAGTTCGTACAATATTTCAATACCGGTTTCGGTATCTCCTATCTCATAAAGAGTAAGAGCGTATGCGTTAAGAATGTTTATCTCTGCCTTGGAAAGCGGGGCAGGGAGGATTTTATCGACGGTAAATTCTTTAATAAAGAAATCTATAATTTCCTTAAAGGCTTCTACAACTTCCTCGCTTGGTCCCCCTCGCTGCTGCATAATCAAAACCCTGCACAGCCTGATAAAATGCTCATTCGCCATATCCAAGCCATCAATGCCACTCATCTCATCAATCACCGCTTCTGCCGCATCAAAGTCGCCTTTGACATACAGTTCATTAAAATTATGCTGAAGCTCGTACACCTTCTTATCGGTGTCAGTTATAAACGAAGGGTATAAATCGGCATTTTGCCCCATCCTCTCCATAAGTGCTGCGAATGTAGTTCTTGATGGTATAGATTCTCCTCGCTCGATTCTCGAAAGATTCCCGGTCGAGCATATCCCAAAACTTAGCTCTTCTTGAGTAAACTTGGATTTTTTGCGGTTGCTTTTTATGATTGAGCCTACACTTACCATATATACCTCCTTGTATGCAAAATTTGAGTTGTTACTAAAAAATTAATTTACGCTTATTTTGGGGTATTATAACATTTTTATAATTCTATTGCAATTTATTATTACGGGTTGGATGTAGCAAAAAAGCTGACACACTTCACTCAGGCATTCGGACATCCGGACATTTTCCACTTGTTTCGCTAACGAACATACTATATAATGGGGTTATATTTCTAATCACAGGATTTTCCCCATTTTTTCTATTTTTTCTAATATAAAGTATCACATAGAGTCGCACATCGGGTGTGACATAGAGAGTGACATAGAGAGTTTCATAGTTCGCATTATAATAACATTTCCGAAAGCGATTTTTAGAGATTTCTAAAAGTCCAACCAAGACTTTTCGCCATTTTTACACTTAATTAATAAATTTTAAAAGTAGATCTGCACCTGCATGGCTTCGAATTTAACCATACACTTTGACGATAATTTTTTTCGCCAAAGTGTATGGTTTTTTAAACATACTAATTACCGTCATAGGCAAACAACAATTACACGACCCTATCTTCTTCCCTATTACCAGCTGAGGATATTATGATGAACCCAAACTCGGTGGCGAGTTTTTGACTTAGCCTATCTAGCCTCATGTTATTTTCCTCTCTTGTTAGATGTTTGGTTTCTTCATAAATTTTGTCGCGAATAGCGTACACTTCTTCTTCACTTCTATTCAACTTAATCATTGATTATTACCTCCGCAGGTGTGACTATAGTTACAGGTCTATATCCTTCCCTTAAATTTATTATACTTGTCATTTCTTTAGTCTTTGCTCTGTTTATATGCCGAAAATTAAAACTAAATACATACTGTAAATTATTTACTGTGGCAACAGATATGTGTAAGCTATCTAGTGTTTTGCTCTTTGGTATAACGCCCTCTTTGACATAGATTTCAGCTAAATTTTGAGCTTCGTCTGAATATTTGAGTATCTTTATATTGTGATTGTCAACAAGGGCAAGCATATTTGATTTTTTTGGTTCATTTGCTCTTACAATTTCGTCCATGACATACAGTGATGTATAAGCCTCATACTTCCTTGCCTTTATCTCTTGAAACAGCTTTACGGTCGCAGGGTGTGCATCCCTTTCTGTATCAAAGTAGTAGTTAAACATTGTTGTTTCTAGGTATATCTTGGGTTTACACATTTATATCACCTTTATTACCTCTAGTTACAGATCCATCTATAGCCCTGTTAACGAAACCGCTCAGACGCTCTAGCTCCTTAAACTTCTCATCAGCGGTTATGCTTCGATATTCCCAAATTGTTTGTTTCATAACAGGAACCGCCAATGCTTCAATCTGTTTTAATTCTTAATCCGTTTCAGCATTAAATAAAGACAACCACAATTGGTTTATCTCTCCACAGTCATTATACTATGTTCTATAATAAAAATCTATAGCAAATTTCCTTTCACAGTCACAGATTTGATTATAGCGTGTTCCCAATATACACTGTGTTCCCAATATAAACTTTGACGATAATTTTTTTCGCAAAACGACTAGTCGTTTAACGATAATTTTTTTTACGCCAAAGTGTATGGTTTTCTTTTTAGTTGCATGATATTATATATTTACAATAAACAATCTGGCACAATCAAATCCTAAATGCAATACAAATTAGATACAGAAAAATTAGATGTAGCATGTGAAATGATAACAAAAACAAGACCGAACCTTGAAAACTGAATAATTACGAAAAAGAAATAAAAAGCATCAAGGTCATTAAAGGGATACACTAAAACCTATGATATCTTAGCAGTCTATAAACTGTAACGGTACCTTACATGTTTGTTGATTGTTTGATATATAAAAAATTATATAGTACAAATTGTACTTTAGTTAAGGAGGAACATACAATGAAAAAAATTATTAAACTTACTTTTGCGTTTGTGTTTATAATCTCCATCTCTAATATTGCGGTATTCGCCGGAGAATACGCCAACGCTACACAAGAACAAGGTTATGTTTACCTTGCAGAAACTGCAGAAACGGGTGAGTACATTGCTGTACCCAGTCATATTGGGGTAGACCCATTTCCATGTTGTGGTTGCGGCTGTACATTTGGTACCTGTTGCGGTGGCGGTAGCTGTTGGTGGTGTTGGGAAATAGCTTGCTGTTGTCCAGGTTGGTGTCCACCCAGTCCACATTTTTGCCCTTGCTAAAAAATATATGTACTACCCTTGCAATTAAATTATTTTCAATCTCATATTAGAAAATATTACAATCGCAGCGATTTTGTTTCACATGGAATCATGATAGAAAAAAATTAACTATAACAACTTGTGCTTCGAGTTTCCCCGAACTTCAAAATCAAACGGGGAAACTTGGGGTACTGTTGCATTTTGAAAAAAGGAGGGGTAATTGTGATAAAGTTAAAAAAGAAATCTGCGGTCTATATTGCTTTAGCTACGGTGTTTGTCTTGGCTTTTTCGTTCATATCTGTATCTTTGGCTAGTGATAACGGAAACACTTCGGCATACCCGGGCGATGTAGAGTTGTCGTACGAAGCGGATATTGTAGTATCTCCTACAGATAGTACCGCTACTCTTAACAGCTATGGGCTTAGCACCTCTGAACAAGAACAAATTGATACAACGCAAATCTCTATCGGAAGTATGTTTTACGGAACAACCATTACAGTGTTATACATGGGTCATACCGCTACCCAAAATTTTGAACAACACGGAATCAACGCCGCTGCACAAATGTATATGATTCAAAATCCCGGTGTAACCGTAAATGTAGTAAATGTTGTGGATGCAAGTTCTTTAAACGATGCTGACTACACCTTAATAGACAGTCGGGCTATAGATTGGCGTTCCCCATCTGTATCTGCCAATCTTGCAGATTGGTTTGAAGTAATGTATGCCGACCCAAACTTTAACGAAAGCGATTGGTTTTTAAATGCTTTTGATGCTATGGCAGTAGAAGGCAGGCTAACAGTTTTCCCACGGAGCTTTTTGTTTGGCGTTATCGGTGCAAACGAAAGAGTTGTCGGTTTAACCGATGCTTTTGCTCAATACAATACCATAACAAACAGGGACTTGCTTGCTTTGCATGAAAGGTTTGCAACGGAAGCGTTTCCTTATATGTATTTTTTGCATAACCCCATACATACTCCCATATACCAAATAGACCGTTTTTTGGATACAGAAGCAGGGCAAGCAGAATTTGACAACGAAGAGTTTGAAAATTTGCTTATTCGCATTGGCGGCATTTCCATAAGTGAGCATACTACAGAGCTTCATACTGCAATGCTTGATGATGGTTTTACGGATGGTGTGCAGATACCTTTTTCCACGGCTATAGGTAACCTAATACCGGAATTCACAGAAAACCTTTTGGGTAGCTATCTTTTCAGGCAATATATTGCTCCCAACTCTTTGGAAGCGTTCTTCCATTGGGAAATAGCGGGTGGTGGTTTTATCGGGCATGTTCCTATAGTAGATTCAACCGGCAACTTGCTAATAACCCACCATCATAACCCTGAATTTGCATTAAGCTCCGGTGCCACTCCGGCACAACAGGCTGTTGCATGGGATTTTATGCAATTTTTGCAAACTCCTTTTGCTAACAATAGGATGCGGATGCATGCCCTACCCACTTTCAAGCCACTCTTCCACCATATGGTAGATATTGGGGTACGACAAAATATCGACCTATTTACCCATAATATGTACCCCGTGAACCTTAGCATGGATAACCCCATGGAATACTACAAAGAACGCATAACAAACATACTATACACAGCGGCAAATATGCCAATGAGGCATATACAACCTGCTAGCCAACCCATAATCGATATTTTGTCAGAAGTTTTGGCAGATTTTGATAATGGCATAATCTCAGCACAACAAGCCGCTGAGCGTCTGCAAAGCAGAGTTTCAAATTATCTAAATTAACACAATATAGTAAACGTACCTTGAAACCGTGGATGCAGAGGGGAATCCGTCGCCAGAGGGCGTAATGGCGTTCTAACCGATAGCATCCACGGATTGAAAAGACATTTGCTACAGTAAGGGGGTGTTACAAATAATAAGAAAAGACAGTACTTTAATCAAAAAAGAAATGGAAGCAATAGACAAAGAAATCCGTAAATTGGATAAGAGATACAAAATCGTTGGATACTTTGACCAAAAAGGTGACTTGATCGTTGGTGAAAAAGAAACCTGGGGTGAGGCTGTAGAAAGGCAAAATAAAAAAATTGCATTATTGGCTCATAAAGCAGAATTGAGCAGTGCATTAGAAAATTTAGAAAAGATGCAATAATGTTAGGATAGTTCATTGTAATAACCTGAACTGTACCCGGTGGTAAATAGAACCAAATCTTTCTAATACTATTTAACTCTGTTCTCGCCAGATCTTTTACAAAAACAATTAAAGATTGGGCGGAGAACACAGTATTTATCTCAAGTTTCAGCTTAGAACAGTGTGATAAATAAACACTTTTATATAAAGGAGACTCATAAAATGGAAAAAAATAAAGAAAAGCAGTTAAAATGGATGTTTCAGCAAACTAAAGGCACAAGAAAATTCCTGTTCCTTTCCAGTATAATTACGATGATATTCGCTGCTTCAGGCCTTGCCGGAGCATATGTCGTAGTTTTGTTTATGGAAGTAGTAGAAGGTACAAGTGCCTTAAACATTACAAGCGTAATAATGCTTGCTATCATTATAACTATGACTCTGTGTACCAGTTTATTTACACGGGGCCTTCTAGACGTACATATAGGCAACATATTTAACGAAAAATTGCGTGAGAAAATTATCCGCTCAATTTACAATCGTTCGTTTTTACATATTTCCAAAAGGCACACATCTGAACTCATGATGAGACTCATGGACGATGCAAGAGCTATTCCCGGGTTTTTCCTGCGGCTATCCAGTGGACTATTGTCTGATGCAATAATACTAATAGGTTCAATAGCTATTATGCTTACACTTAGCTGGCAACTGTCGTTAATTATATTTGCTATTGTCATAACGATGACGGCAATAATGGTTACAGTTGGAAAACTATTGAAAAAAGCAACACTAAACACTAACAAACAATACGATGTGCTTAGGATAAACATGCAAGAAAACGTAATGAACCTATTAATATTTAAAGCATACGCTATGCTAGAACGTCGTATAAAAGACTTCAGCAAACTTTACGCTAATTTCGCAAAAGCAAACATGAAAGACAGTAAAATCTCCTATGCAAATATGGTTATATCTAATGCATTTAACGGTGCAATTATGATTGTTACATTTGGGTTAGGTTCCATATTTGTTATGAACGGAACAATCACTATTGCTGCATTGGTGGGGATATCGTTCTTACATGGCAACTTGTGGCAACCTCTTTGGAACATGTCGTCTTATATTCAGCTATTTGCGCAATCTTCGGCATCAGCCCAGCGTATTCGCGAAATTTTGGATATGCCGCAAGCAAATGAAGAACCCGCAAGCAATATAGGTAGGTTAGAAGGTTTAGC
>JGI24700J35501_10930780_pt1 | contig 23579 bp, 17 predicted proteins | sample TergutTh196P1_FD_35501 | JGI IMG/M metagenome (IMG submission 35501)
GACAGACAGACAGACAGACAGACAGACAGACAGACAGACAGACAGACAGACAGACAGACAGACAGACAGACAGACAGACAGACAGACAGACAGACAGGGTTGTGTCTGCTATTGTCGCACCCAAAAAAATATATCAACCTAAAAAAACAAACAATGTTAGAACCTTTGCAAACACAACATAAAATTGTTTGTTTTTTTATTGACAACTGCAAAGCACCAAAATATAAATAAAAATAACATCCACCACCGCATTAAAAATTTAGCGGGTTTGGGTACGCGTACCCAACGGGGTTTGCCTGCCCGCCGGCGGCGGGGGGCAGCGCCCCAAGGTTTTAAGAAAGGAAATTTAGATGAATTTGATGGGAAAATTGACTATTTCGAAGAAGATAGTTATGTCGTATACGGTGATAATAGTGATATTTGTGGGAACAGTAATATTTTCGGATATTTCTCACAATAATACTGATAGAATGAACGCATATTTGTTGGATTATGTTAATATGCGGTCAACGGTAATTTTGGAATATCAACAGCAATTTACAGAGTTACGCAGATATTTGCGTGCAACTTTTATGGATTCAATTTGGCGCTACACAACTACGCAAAAGTCGCAAACTGAAGAACGCATTGCCGAAATGTATCAGGAACTTTTGCGGATTGGACACGAATATATTGTCCTTGTGGAAAACGATCCTCAACTAACTTACGAGGAAAAAGAAGAGCGTTTTGAATACATTAGCGTAATAATGTTCAACTCAATGCAACTAATCGATATTTTTGAACGCAATTATTTTTCTGGCGGTAATGGCTCGTTTGAACTGGAAAATGCCGTCGAATTAACCGAAACGGTCGATCGACTTGTGGCGGAAGCTCGTGCACAAGCCGAGACTATTAACGATATTGTTCGTGCCGAGTTGGCTGCTTCGCTACAATTAGTGCGTATTGTTAATTTGGTGGTTCCCACATTTACCGTGCTTATGACCATTGGAATCGCATTTTTTATGATGGGCAACTTCAAGAAAAAAGTTAATAGCATGGTTGGCGTTGCTCATCGTGTGCAAGATGGCGATTTTGAGGTAAACATAAGCAATAAAATAAGCGACGAACTTGATGTGCTTTCTCATACAACAATAGATATGGTTGACACATTTAAGTTGTTGGTGCAACAAATACATATCTTGGAACGTGAACAGCGATTAGGCGACTTTGAGGCTCGCATTGACGAAACTTTGTTCAAAGGTGCGTACAAAACAGCCGCTCAAAACATAAATTCTTTGGTTGACAGCATTGTACAAGATGTACTTGATACTTTGGATATAATTACATCGTACGCTCACGGCGATTTTGAACCGCGATTTAAGCAATTATCAGGCAAAAAAGAAATTGCAACCACAACAGTAAATATGGTGCGCGAAAATTTGCACAATGTTCACGAGGCGGTTGAAGATTTATCCATTGCCGCAACGCACGGCGATTTTACTAAATTTGTAGATGTCAACAAATATTCTGGCGACTGGAAAACTACCATGCAAGCACTTAATAACTTTGTCGCTGGCGTTTCTGCTCCTGTAACAGAATCAATGGAAGTGCTGCAAAAATTTGCGAAAGGCGATTTGACAGCACAAGTTGTGGGAAATTACCACGGCATTTTCAGTAAAAAGCAAAAGGTTCTTAACGATATGATTACTACAATTTCTTCTTATATAAAGGAAGTTTCCGATGTTACTGCGCAAATGTCAAATAACAACTTAAATGTAAAAATAGACAGTCATTTTGTAGGAGAATTTTACAATATTAAATTGTCCATAAACCATTTAGTTGAGTCGTTTAACCAAATTTTGGGAGAAATTCGCAATTCTTCCGATAATTTATCGGCAGGTACACAAACAATCAGTTTGGCAAGCCAAAATTTATCGGACGATGTATTTAAGCAAGTGCATTCGGTTGACGAAATTCGACAAACGGTTGACAAAATTTTGCATCAAATTCAAACTGGCACGGACAACGCAAATACCGCTAGCGGAGTTGCACAAAACACGCAAAAAAACGCAACCAAAGGCAACGAAGCCATGCAAGAAATGTTGAGCGCAATGGAAGAAATTACCAAAGCATCGGACGATATTTTGCGTGTAACCAAGGTAATTGACGGCATTGCATTTCAAACAAATTTGTTGGCATTAAACGCATCCGTCGAAGCCGCCAGAGCAGGTGAACACGGAAAAGGTTTTGCCGTTGTTGCAGAAGAAGTGCGAACATTAGCCCAACGCAGCAAAGAGGCGGCATCCGAAACTGGCGTTTTAATTGGAACTGCCGTAAACAAAGCGGGACAAGGTAGCGAAATTGCTTATCGAACCGCCGATATTCTAAAGGCAATAGTTGAGCAAATAGGCGAAATTAGCAATCTTGTCGAAAATGTTTCGTCAGCATCGGATATGCAAGCAGAATCGGCGAAAATTTTGAATGATAGAATCAACGATATTGCAACCATAAGCAACGATGTAGCCGATACTTCGAAACAAACCGCAACAACAACCCAAGAATTATCCGACCATGCAAATGTTTTCCGCAAAATGGTTGACGAGTTTAAGTTGCGTGCGTAATTTTGAAATATCGCGAATTTGGATAAATTGGCAATTTGGAACAAACGGGCGGATAATATCCGCCCGTTGTTTTCGATTTAACATTACCTAAACCCATAAAAATTTTATAAAAAAAACGAGCAATTTAGAATAAACAGGCAATTTGGAACAAACAGGCGGATAATATCCGCCCCTACAAATCGCCAACGTAGGGGCGGATACCATCCGCCCGTTGTTTTCGATTCAACATTACCTAAACCCATAAAAATTTTACAAAAAAAACGAGCCATTACAGGCTCGTTTTTTCTCTGTTTTAGGGGTTTTAGAGTTTTTTTGCATATGAAGCGATTTTACTTGTTGCAATGGAATTATATATAAACAGCAGAGAACAAAGTGCGAATGTAGTGTAAATTAGCTATAAATGTTGTTCGTCGTTGGTGCGTGTATGCTGTGTTGTAAGCAAATTTATGCAGTAACGTAAGTATAAATTAGAGAAAATCAAAGGTTCAAGTTTTGCAATAGGTCTATGTTTGCAAGGTTTATCGGAGGTATGTTCCAAGATACAGTGTGGTAAAAATTATTAGTAGCGAAGTTCCCTGCTGATAATTTAATAATACAATATAAGGTTTTTTTGTGCGTGTTTTTGTCCTAAATAGGGGCTATTCTGTCATTTCGGCAAATTTTGCCCATTTTATGGGATTTTTTGCTAATTTAATTTGTTGCAATTTTGTCAAAATTTGTATATAATAAGTTTATCTTAAAAAAATTTTATTACGTACAAAATGGGTGATATTATGATATATTGCGATAAATGCTCTCGTATGTTGGACGAAGAACTGGAAATTTGCCCAATATGCGGAACAATAGACGAAAATTGGGAAATATCCGCATTCCAGCAAGAAACACGTTCCGAAAACAGTAAAGCTAGCGAAAATAGCTTGCGAGGTTCTTTGGGTACGCAAACTTTTGACCGTTTGCAAAAGTTAAATCAACATATTGAAGAAACCCGACAAACCCAAAAAATACAGCCATTTCACGAGTTTCAACAGGCAAAACAAACTCTGCAAGCCCAGCAAGAAAAATACAGCCAGCAATCGGAACGCATTCAACAAACGTACAAATATGGGGAAAATTCCAATTCAACCGAGCAACCATCGCTTGATTGGTCAACTCCCGACGATCCGCCCAAACTTGAAAGCCTAGAACCAACTCCGTTTATGCGCGGCATTCTAATATTTGTTGCCGTTGCGTTTGCTTGTTTTGCGTTTATTCCTGCAATATTGCTTATTTCATCGCCAAACGAGCATATTAGCAAACTAGGAAGAACAATGATATTGGTTTCCGCAATTACGACAGTGGTTGCGATGATTCTTATGTCGTATATTGTGCAACTTGTGTCAATGTAACAATGCGAATTAGCGGTTGACAAATTGCGTTTGTTAAAAATGGAAAATTGCATTTGTTAAAACGTAGGGGCGGATATTATCCGCCAGTTATGGCTTGCGGGCGGATGTAAAAACATCACATTATAAATATAACAATATTATTATAAAAAGGAGCAATTTTTATGCAAATAGCAGCACAATTATATACAGTTCGCAATTTTACGCAAACTGAACAGGATTTTTCCGAAACAATCCAAAAAATAGCTAAAATAGGCTATCCAGCGGTGCAACTTTCGGGACAAGGAGCAATTTCGGCAGAGTTTATAGCTGAAACTTGCCAAAAAAACAACATTAAAATAATCAGCAGCCACGCGCCAGCACAACGAATTTTGCATGATGTTGACAACTTGATAACCGAGCACAAACTTTACAACTCGTCGCAAATTGGCTTGGGGATGATTCCATGGGAATATAGCGAAAATTTGGAAGGCATAAAAAAATTTATAGCCGACTTTTTGCCGTCCGCTCAAAAAATTAAAGCGGCTGGCTTGCATTTTGCCTATCATAATCACGAATACGAATTTGGCAAGTTTGACAACAAATTTATTATGGATTACATAATCGAAGGCTTTGCCCCTGCCGATATGCAAATTATTTTGGATACTTATTGGGTGCAAGCTGGCGGCTGTAATCCTGCGCTGTGGATAAAAAAATTAGCTGGCAAAGTGCCGAAAATTCATTTTAAGGATATGGCAATATTTGAACGTCAACAGCGATTTGCTGAAATAGGAGAGGGCAATTTGGACTGGCAAGCGATTATTTCGGCTTGTCAAGCGTCTAATGTCGAGTGGGTAATCGTGGAACAAGACGACAGTTACGGCAAAGATGCGTTTGAGTGTCTTAAAACAAGCTACAATTTTTTGGCAACTAACATATAAAAAGGGGAAAAAACATGGACAAAATAAGATTTGGCATTATCGGAATTGGTGCAATGGGCAGCAATCACGTGCAGAGTTTTTTTGACGAAAAAATAACCGACGGCGTATTAACGGCTGTTTGCGATATTGATTCCAAAAAAACGGAGCCATTGCAAGCAAAAGGCGTAAAAATTTTCTCAAGCGAAACAGAAATGTACAAAAGTGGCGAAATAGATGCAGTTTTAATAGCAACGCCGCATTATTTTCATCCTCCGCAAGCGGTTGCGGCAATGGAGAACAACATTCACGTTATGATAGAAAAGCCCGCTGGCGTGTACACAAAGCACGTCCGCGAAATGAACGAAGTCGCCGCCCGAAGCAACGTTGTTTTTGCGATAATGTATCAACAGCGAACCAACAGCGATTTTCAAAAAATGCGCGAAATGGTACAAAACGGCGATATAGGAGAACTTAAACGCACAAATTGGATTATAACCGACTGGTACAGGTCGCAAGCCTATTATAACACTGGCGGTTGGCGAGCCACCTGGAAAGGCGAAGGTGGCGGCGTTTTGCTTAATCAGTGTCCACATAATTTGGATTTATGGCAATGGATTTGCGGAATGCCCTCTAAAGTAACGGCATTTTGCCACGAGGGCAAATGGCACAAAATCGAGGTTGAGGATGACGTTACCGCATATGTGGAATATCCCAACGGAGCAACGGGCGTTTTTATCACTAGCACAGCCGATTCGCCTGGTACAAACCGCTTTGAAGTAACTGGCGACAAGGGAAAACTAGTATACGAGAACAATCAGCTAGAATTTTTCAAGTTAAAGCAAAGTGAACGAGAATTTAACGCCGAAAATACAACAATGTTTGGTGCGCCCGAGTACAAGAAATCCACCATTAAAACCGACAAACAATACTCTGCGCATCCAGGGGCAATATCTGCATTCGTCGATAAAATCCTAAACAGGGGCGAACTTTTCGCAAGCGGCGAAGAGGGCATAAACGGACTAACAATCTCAAACGCAATGCACCTCTCCAGTTGGCTAGGCAAAACAATCCCCATACCACTAGACGAAGACCTATTTCTGGCTGAATTGAAACGCAGGTATAAACATTAAAACCTTAAACATTAAAACCTTGGGGCTCTGCCCCAAACCCCGCTGGGTACGCGTACCCAGACCCGCTATTTTTTTATGGTTGCGGGGTAAAAAAACAAAAGGCTTATTTTGGGAATATGCCTTTTGTTTTTTTTACAATTTTATGGGCGATGAGGGACTCAAACCCGCGACTTCTACCACGTCAAGGTAGCACTCTATCAACTGAGTTAATCGCCCGAACGGTACTATATACAGTTTACATTGGCTTTGCGAAAAAGTCAAGCAAAATTTTTATTTTATAAAAAATTTTCAAAAATATTTGCAATTTTTTTTGGCTTGTGATACACTAATAAAGTTGAATGTCCTCGTGGCGGAACTGGCAGACGCGCTGGATTTAGGTTCCAGTGGGAGACCGTGCAGGTTCGATTCCTGTCGAGGACATTTTTTTTTGTAAAAAATTTTTCCCATTTTGCCATTGAAATTATTTGTAATAAATCCAATGTAACAAAAATGCGGGCAGGTAATACCTGCTCCTACGGTTGCACTTTGTAGGGGCGGATAATATCCGCCTGTTTTCTCCTGCCGCCCGTTTTCTTCTGCCGCTAATTTTTTTCTAACTCTCATTTTTCCCTACATTGCTATGCTTCGAAATTGTTCGAATGTATCCAAAAAAGATTTCCCAAATTTTAATTTGCATTGTTCGAATATATCCAAAAAGATTTACCAAATTTTAATTTACCGCAAAATTTTTGAATTTGTCAACTATATCTTCAAAATGTTGGGTAGATATTTTATCTTTTGTGGGAACGGCGGCATTTGTTGGGTAGCGCGGGACAATGTGTATGTGAAAATGAGCTACCTCTTGCCCTGCGGCTTTTCCGTTATTTTGCAGTATGTTAAAATCTTGTGCAGGTAAATTTGCCCGAAGAAACGTTGCGATTTTTTTTGTCAAGGTAAAAACACCATCGCTTTCCTGCGGACTTAACTCAAAAATGTTTGCCGAGTGGCTTTTGGTTAAAATTAAAGTATGCCCCAACGATCGCGGAAATTTATCTAACATAACGTAAAACAAATCGTCCTCGTACAGTTTGTAGGACGGCAAATCGCCGTTGATAATTTTGCAAAAAATACAATCTTCCATGGTTACATTCTCCTTTTGACAACCGTTATTTTGAGATTATTGAAAAATAATTATGGGTAATAAAGTTCCTATAATGAGCAAAAATAGCCCAATCGTGGTGCGTAGCGAAAATCGTTCGCCCAAAAATAATGCGGAAAATCCCATTGTAAAGGCGATGCTCAATTTGTCTATCGGGACAACTTGACTGGCGTTTCCCAGTTGCAACGCTCTGTAGAAAAATAGCCAACTTGCACCAGTTGCAATTCCCGAAAAAATCAAAAATGCCCAACTTTTGACATCAATTTTGGCGGATTTTGCGTTGCCTTTGGTAATAAAAACCATAATCCAGCTCATTGGTACAACGGCGATTGTGCGGATTGCCGTGCCTAAATTGGATTCAACGCCGACAATGCCGATTCTGCCTAATATTGCGGTTAAAGCTGCGAAAACTGCCGCCAAAATAGCAAATACAAGCCATTTTTTGCTTTCGGTGCTTTCAGATTTTCTAAATTCTATCATTAACCAAGTGCCGACCGCCATTAGGAGCATTCCAACGGCTGTGATAATTCCAATGGGTTCGCCCAAAAATATGAACGCCAAAATCATTGTTAAAATTGTGCTACTTTTATCAATGGGGACAACTTTGTTGACAGATGCAAGTTGCAAGGCTCTAAAATAGCAAATCCACGAGCCGCCTGTTGCGAAACCCGATAATATTAAAAAAATCCAAGTTGTGGGCGTTATGTAAAAAATGTCCGCTTGCGAGCCGACCAAAAACACCATAATCCAAGCAAACACCAAAACAACTAGCGTACGTATTGCGGTCGCCTTGTAGGAATCTATATTTTGTAAACCAACTTTGGCTAATATTGTGGTTAAAGCCGCAAAAATTGCCGCACCAGTCGCATAAAAAATCCAAGCGTAAATGCTATCATCCCATTCTAAAAATATTTGTAATTAAAAAACCCTAGCAAATTAGCGTTTTGCCAACCTACAGGGATTTCACAGGAGCAGAAGGACTTGAACCCTCGACATCAGGTTTTGGAGACCTGCGTTCTACCAACTGAACTATACTCCTATTATCGCCGATTGTTTTTATCAGCAACAAAATCATTGTATCACGCAAAAATTACTTTGTCAAGGGGTTTGGAAAAATTTTTTGGATTTTTTTACAATGATTGAAAATTGCATTTAGGGGGTTGGGAAAAATTTTTTTACAATGATTGAAAATTGCATTTGTTAAACCGTAGGGGCGGATATTATCCGCCCGTTGCGGCTTGCGGGCGGATAATATCCGCCCCTACGTTGGTGTTATCGCCGAATTATCGATTATTACCGAATTATGGGTTGTCATAAAATTACAGATTATCCCAAAATTATCGATTATGTCGAATTGTAGATTATCCAAAAATCTAGGATTATCGCCGAATAATCGATTATTGCCGAAATACAGATTATCCCAAAATCACAGATTATCCCCAAATTATCATTTATCGCCGAATTATGGGTTATCATAAAATTACAGCTTACCGCAAATCATAAATCATCCCCAAATTTATATGCACAAATTCTTAATAATTCAAGCTATAAAGCAAATCTGAATAAGACGGCAATGGCCAATGTTTTTTGGAAACTAATGGCTCTATTTCGTCAACTGTGTTTCGCAAATTTTGCATTGCAACAATTATTTTGCCACTGCAAAATTCGCCGTGTTCTAAAATATCTTCCGAAACAGGTTGATTTAACAGCTTTTCCAGGGTTTCCAAATTGCTCAAAAGTTGCACCGATAATTGCGATATTTTAGATAAAAAATGTTTTTCTAAATCACTATTAAAAGATGCACCTTTTTTAAGGTGTACAAGATTGGCTAATTCCGTTTGATAGGAAATGCACGCAGGAATAATTTGTCCCTTGACTATATCAACCATTGTTAGAGCCTCGAGTGTAATTGTTTTGCAGTACGATTCCATCAAAATATCGTAACGAGATTGTATTTCAGATTCAGTAAATACGGCGTGTTTTATGAAAACTTCCTTTTGCGAGACAAATTTTGGCAAAGCCTCGACCGTATTTTTTAGGTTGGATAATCCCGATTCTTCCGCCTTTTTTAGCCATTCGTCAGAATAATTATTGCCGTTAAAAATAATGCGTTTGTGATTTTTTAGCGTATTGCGGACAATATACGCCAATTCTGCGTTAAAACTTTTGGAGGATTCTAGCGTATCGGCAAATTCTTTCAAAACCTCGGCAACGGCTGTGTTTAGCACAATGTTTGGGCCCGCCACAGAAAAAGCCGATCCCAACATTCTAAATTCAAATTTGTTGCCAGTAAATGCGAACGGCGAAGTGCGGTTGCGGTCAGTGGTATCTTTTTTGAAATGTGGCAAAGCATTAACGCCAATTTCTAGTTGCTCCTGCTCTTTGTTTTGGTAATCTTTGCCCGATTCGATTGCATCTAAAATTTCGGCTAAATCGTCGCCTATAAAAATAGAAATAATTGCAGGAGGAGCTTCGTGAGCGCCAAGCCGATGATCGTTGCCAGCACTCGCACAGGAAACTCGCAATAAATCTTGATAATCGTCAACCGCTTTTATGACCGCTGCCAAAAATAGCAAAAATTGGGCATTTTCGAACGGAGTTTTGCCAGGTTCTAAAATATTTGTGCCTGTATCTGTTGAAAGCGACCAGTTGTTGTGTTTTCCGCTACCATTTACGCCTTCGAAAGGTTTCTCGTGCAATAAACACGCCAAATTGTGCTTTGTTGCAACTTTTTTGAGAAGTTCCATTGTAAGCTGATTGTGATCGCAAGCAACGTTGTTTGTCGCAAAAACTTGAGCAATTTCGTATTGCGCGGGAGCGGTTTCGTTGTGTTTAGTTTTTACAGGAACGCCTAATTTCCATAATTCTTGCTCAACTTCTTGCATGAAAGCAGATACGCGAGGTTTTATGCTACCAAAATAATGCTCTTCCGTATCTTGATTTCGCGAAGGAGCAGCCCCAAATAATGTGCGTCCTGTCAAAATTAAATCTGGTCGCTTGAGATAAACTTCTTTGTCAACCAAAAAATATTCTTGTTCGGGACCCACGGTTGTATGCACTCGTTTAACTTTGTCGTTGCCAAACAGCCGCAAAATGCGGATTGCTTGCTTGTTGAGTGCATCCATGGAACGCAAAAGCGGCGTTTTTTTGTCGAGCGATTCGCCATTGTAGGCACAAAAAGCGGTGGGAATAAACAAAGTATTTTCCTTGACAAAAGTGTACGAAGTGGCATCCCAAACCGTGTAGCCACGCGCTTCGAAAGTGGAACGCAATCCGCCAGACGGAAAACTGGATGCATCGGGTTCTCCATGCACAAGAGATTCCCCAGAAAATTGTAAAATAACTTTTCCGCCCATTTTTGGCGATATAAAACTGTCGTGCTTTTCGGCTGTAAAGCCCGTCATTGGCTGAAACCAATGGCAAAAGTGCGTTGCTCCTTTTTCCACAGCCCAATCTTTCATTGTGTTTGCTACAACGTTAGCAACCTCCAAAGTTAGCGGAGTTCCCAAAAACATCGTCTTTTTTAACGCTTTATAAGTATCTTTTGGTAGCCGAGCCTCCATTACCGCCTCGTTAAAAACCATGCTACCAAACAAATTTGTAATATCCATCGTTTGTCAACCTCCATTTTATTAAAACACATACAATTATATTATATCACAAAACCAATTTTTTATATAATAAAAAATTGACAATCAAAAATATTGTATGTTACAATGATTTTAGTTGCATAATAGAATTAAGAAAGGGTTTTGCTAAATGAAACGATTGAAAATTTTTAACTTATGTACTGGATTTTTCGCTTTTGCCGCTTTTTTTGCGTTATCGGCAAAGTCCGTGTTTGCAGGCGGACAAGTTCCAGAAGAAATTACTCCATTTTTTGACAGTGCTGTTCCCCTGTTGGAGAGCATTATTGGGCTGTTGACCGCATTAGTCAACGTAATTGTAAGCATTTTTACAGGAATTTACAACCAATATTCTTATGTTGGCGTTATTTTGGGAATTGTCGTTATTATTATCGCTATTTGCCTAATTGCTTACGTTTGGAAACATATTCGACGATTTATAAAATTTATTTTCCGCAGCATAAAAAAGGGATTCCTTCGCATGACTGGGCTTGACAAAAAGCAAAAAGAAAAAATTGACAAATATCGCAAGGAAAAATTAGCCGAAAAACGCGCAAAAGAAGACTTAATGCGTTTTAATAACGCCGAAAAACAAAAGGCAACCGCTCCAAATTGGGAAGAAGAAGTGCAAGCCGAGGTTGACAAACTGCTTGAATCGGGCGAAATGGTTGACGAAGTTGACGATTCATTTTGGCAGTCAATGGTCTCTGGCACGTTCCCATATTCTGAAAAATTGACCGAGCTAGAAAAAATAATATTTACAACAGAGGATAAAATTCACGATTTAGTCGAAAAAATAGCGACAATTCCACGTGAGCAAATACTAATAGAAATGGCAAAATTACGCATCGAATTTAAGGTGCTTGACAAAAATTTGGATTATCTAAAGCAATTACAAGAAACTTTCCCAGACGATCCCGATATTGCCTCGTTGCTAGAACTGGCGAATGCGTTTTTGTTAGCCACAAAAAATGTGGAAAAAGGCTTTGTTGCCGCTTTGACAAAATAAATTTAACATCAAAATGAGGTGAAATAATGGATTACAACGCCATAAAAAATCAATATAAAGCACGAACTCAACTAGATGCACTTGCTACAGGATTGAGCCTAACTACAAAAAGTGTCCGCGAAAAACATCAAGCGGAAAAAAACGCCCGCGATGCTGAACTGCGACAAGTTCGCGCCGAAGCCGCTCGCGAGGCTGTTATGTCTAGCTTGGTTTATGCTTGCAGAATCCAAAAAAACCTGTTGCCCGCTGTTGACACTTTCAAACACGCTTTCTCGGATTACGCTATTTTGTGGAACCCACGAGATATTGTTAGCGGCGATATTTATTGGATAAAAAATTTTGACGAAGGTACAATATTGTGCGTTTGCGATTGCACAGGACACGGCGCTCCTGGTGCTTTGCTTACAATGCTTGTTGTTTCTACATTCGGAATGATTGTCAATGACCAAAATTACAAAGAACCCGCCACTGTAGTACGTATGTTGGACGAACAGCTTTCTCGTGCTTTGTACGATTCTTCCAAAGATGAGCAAAACGATATGTTAGATATTCGCGACGGCTGCGATTTAGCCATTTTGTACATCCCAAAAGAGGGCGATATTGCTGCGGCTTCCGCCAATTTCCCAATATTTATTTGTGATGGAACTGAAGTTACACAAATTAAAGGACAAAAAATATTTGTCGGCGAAGGAAAAATAACCACCGATACAGTAAAAACAACGTTTATCCCAAAATCTAGCAACAATAAATATTATATTTCTTCGGACGGAATGTTTGACCAACGTGGCGGCCCGCGCGGAATGCCCTTTGGTTACTCGCATTTCAAAAAAGTTATTTTGGAAAACCATAACGAGCCGCAAGCAACAATATTAGAAAAAGTTTGGTCAACATTCGAAAACTATCGTGGCGATCATCCTCGAAAAGACGACTTTGAACTTATCGGATTTAGACCATAAATTATGAAAGGAGACTTTAACATGGCTATTCGTGAAACTTTTGACATATTGACAAAACCAAATATTAAAGTTATGCTTAAACAAGAAGTTACGGCAAACACAAAAGCAAGCCTTAGCACCATAAAAAAACTGTTGTATTCAGAGGAACTGCCCGTTACGATTACAACCGCAATTTGTTCGGTTTACATCGAATTGGTAAATAACGTAAGAATGCACTCGGCACAACGAAAGCGAGCCGATGCTCCGTTGGGTTTGCTGCTTGTTGGTCGCGACGAGGATTCTATCTATCTGCAAAGTATGAACATTGTAACAAACGAAAAAGTATCTGATATTGACACAAAACTGAATCGCATGAACTCGCACATAAAAAAAGAACTGCGAATGTATTATCGGCATCGCCGCAAATTTGATAATCCCAACGAAGAAAGCGACGGCGCTGGGCTTGGTCTTATCGAAATTGCTAAACGTGCCAAAGCACCCGTCGATTACGAATTTAGAGCATCTCATGAAGGTTTTTCGTTATTTACCATGCTTGTAGTTTTTGAAATTGTAGAGGAACTTTAATTATTATAAAAAGGAGTAAAAAAATGAACGTAAAATTAGAACTTCCCAAAACGGAGTCCACTCCGTACGTACTTTTGGACAGCGAAAAATGTTACATGACTTTCAAAGGCGAATGTTACAGCGAAAATGTAATCGACTTCTTCAAAAATATCACTGTTTGGTTGACCGAATTTTTGGCATCCAATTTCGCCGAACTGGATTTCGATTGCGAATTAGATTACTTTAACAGTTCTTCCTCAAAAATGCTGTACAACATACTTTTAGCTTTAGATGAAAGTGCCTCAAAAGGCAAAAAAATAAACATAAATTGGTACGTCGACCCAGAAAATGACGTGCTAATCGAACACGGTGAAGATTTCCAAGAAGAACTTAAACACGCCAACTTTAACATCATTCACAAACTTTAACAATTTTCCTCCACAAAAACCTTAACAGTAAATAAATCCCCTGCAAAAATAAATTAGCGGGTCAAGGGCGCGCGCGTCCTTGCGGGTCTGGGCAGCGCCCAGGGTCCTAATGTTTAGAAAGTAGGTTGTTTTTTGTCGTTTATTTTTCCGTATTGGCAAAAGTATAGAAAGTCTATTTTGGTGGCGATAGCGTTTCTTTCGTTTGAGGCTTTTTTTGATGTGCTGCAGCCTACTATCGTTGCACAGATTATAAATTTGGGTGTGCAAAATTCTGATATGGACGTTGTGTTGCGGCTTGGCGGACTTATGTTGCTTGTAACGGTGCTGTTGGCGGCTTGTGCCGTTGTGCGGTGCGTTATCTCTAGCAGAGTTTCGCAAAGTTTTGGTGCAGATTTGCGACTGGGATTATTTGCCAAAATTAACAGCTTTTCGTTCGAAACCTTGGGCAAAAAGGAAACCGCTGGACTTATTACCCGCCTTACTAACGATACTTCGCATTTGGTGCTGTTTACCAACGGAATGATGCGCATTTTCGTGAAATCGCCGCTAGTTCTTATTGGCGCTTTTATAATGACACTTTTGCTAAATTTTAGGTTGGCAATAATTTTGGTTGCAGTAACGCCAATTATCGGCGTGCTTATGTACATTAGCATGAAAGTAGGTTTTCCGCTGTTTAACCGAATGCAACAGGCTTTAGATAAAAATAACTCGGTTATACGGGAATATTTGTCTGGTGTGCGTGTTGTTAAGGCGTACAACACGTTTCAACAGGAAACCGAACGATTTGACGAATCTAATGCAAACCTTGCGGAAAGCTCTACTATTGCAATGCGGACAACTGGCGTGTTTCAGCCGATTATCTCGTTTACTATAAATATGGGATTAGTTGCCGCTTTGTGGCTTGCACGAGATTGGGTTGCCGAGCAACAAATGAACGTTGGGCAAATTATCGCATTTATCAACTACATGAACCAAATAATGTTTTCGATGGGAACAATTTTTATGGTTTATCAACAGCTAATTCGCGCAAAAGCATCTGCCGAACGGATTGGCGAAATTTTATCAGAGGAAACAACCGAAATTTCTTCGCAAAATAATGTTGACAATCTTGTGCCGCCAAGCGTGGAATTTTCCAATGTTACGTTTTTGTACAACCAAACCGCAAGCAAGCCCGTTTTACAAGATGTCTCGTTTGTTTTGCCGGCTGGTAAAACTTTGGGAATAATCGGCTCGACGGGATCGGGCAAAACTTCGCTGGTGCAGTTGATTCCAGGCTTTTATTTGCCAAATAGCGGCGTTGTAAAAATAAACGATACGCCAGTTTCGCAAGAAAACGCCGCCGAAATTCGCAATTTAATTGCTTACGTTGCACAGCAAAACACGCTATTTTACGGAACTATCGCCGACAACATAAAAATGGGCAAATTTAACGCCACCGACCAGGAAGTTGAACAAGCCGCGAAATCCGCTTGTGCCCACGATTTTATAATGGAAATTCCCGATGGTTACAACGCAATTATTGGGCAAAAAGGCGTAAATTTATCTGGTGGACAAAGGCAACGAATCGGCATTGCTCGTGCCTTGCTGAAAAAATCTAGTATACTAATTTTGGACGATTGCGTAAGTGCGGTTGACGTTGAAACGGAAGCCCAAATTATGCACGCCGTAAACAGTATAAATCCTGCGCCAACCTGCTTTATGATTACACAGCGTATATCGTCGGTAATGAATTTGCCGCATATTTTGGTACTGGACGAAGGGAAAGCCGTTGGCTTTGGCAATCATTCAACCTTGATAAATTCTTGCGAAACTTATCAAGAAATTTATCATTCGCAACTAATTTAAGTTGACAAATATTTTAATCTGAATGGAGAAAATTTTATAATGGGTATGACAGGAGCAGTTTATTTTGGAGTTGTTTTGATTGCTTGCGTAATTGGCTCTATTGTTGGGCTTAGCGGAGGAATTATTGTTCGACCAGTTTTGGATGCCGTTGGTCAACACGATATAATGAACATAGCATTTTTTGTGAGCAGTTCGATAGTTACAATGACTATTGTGTCCACCTACAAAAAAATGAAAGACGGCATACAAATCAACCTAAAAGTTGCCGCAATGATTTCTTGCGGAGCAGTTTTTGGAGGAATGATTGGCAACCTAATTTTGGACAATTTGCTCGCAATTATGCCAAACGAGGCAATCGTCCAGTTGATACAAACAGGATTGACAATATTTTTCGTGATATTAGCAATTTATTTTACAAATAGCAAGCTACAATACAGGATAGAAAAGCAGTGGACATATCCTATAATCGGCGTTATTTTGGGAACTATTGCGGTTTTCATAGGAATCGGCGGCGGGCCAATAAATGTGCCGCTGTTTTGCATATTGTTTGGCTTATCCATCAAGGAAGCAACGGCGTATTCTATTGTAATAATATTTTTTTCGCACACGGTTAATATTATCACGTTAGCCTTTACAACTGGGCTTGGGACGTTTGATGTACAATATTTACTGTTTATTTTGCCAGCGGCGCTTATCGGCGGTTTTATTGGCTCGATTATAAGCAAAAAATTGAGTGAAAATGCCGTAAAAAAGGCATTTTTAGCTACAATGTGCGGGCTAATTTTGTTGAATGTTTATAATGGAATCGGATTTTTTATGCAAGTGATTTAGAAATGCAAAATTTTGACAATGAAATCAAATTTTTTATGCACGAGATTTATAAATGCAAAATTTTGACAATGAAATCAAATTTTTTATGCACGTGATTTAGAAAGGCGAAATTTTGACAATGAAATCAAATTTTTTATGCACGTGATTTAGAAATGCGAATCGTAGGGGCGGATATTATCCGACCGAAACCTGCAACTGGCGGATAATATCCGCCCCTACAAAATGCCAAAAACCGCAAATACGAAATGCCAAAACCGCAAATGTGAAACGCCAAAAACCGCAAATACGAAACACCGCAAATATAAAATGCCGAAAACCGCAAATACAAAATTTTAATCTATAAAATAATCAAAAAAATAAAAAATTTTTTCAAAACACTTGACAAAAGCAAAACCTTGCTATACAATACAGTTAAAGGCACTCACAGCACTCGATCATAATGGGGAAACGTTTCGTCCCTGAGAGTTCCCCCGTTTTCATGTTTCGCTCCTTTAGTGCCTTGTTTTAATATTATATTTTTTTGGAGGTTGATATTTTATGAGCAAATTAAAAAAAAACACTACCAAAAAATTTGCACCAACTAAAAAATTTATAGTTGACGAAAATGAAAAAGCCTTGCTAAAGTTGCACTTTAGAGTTGCATCTTTGCGAAAAGCACCTGACAACGAAATTGTAAAATATTTTATGAAAGCATTCGAAGAAAATAAACTACACGCCTTAAAATGGCTTTTTTTTGCTAGAGATATTCATTCGGGATTAGGCGAACGCCGCTTATTTAGGGTAATTGCAAGACATTTATTTACAAACCATCGGCAAGCCATTGTAAATTTAATTGGATTTTTCCCAGTTTACGGGCGTTGGGATGACATTTTTGCCTTGATTGGCTGTCCAAATGACGGAATTGTCTTCGACACAATAAAAAGCCAACTAGATGCCGATTTAGCCGATATGTACGAGCAAAAGCCAATATCTTTGTTGGCAAAATGGTTGCCAAGCATAAATGCGTCATCCAAAACCACAATAGAAATGGCTCACAAAATACGCAAACATTTGAAACTTTCTCAAAAGGAATATCGCCAAATTTTATCCCAGTTGCGCAGCTATATTCAAGTTACCGAAACATTTATGTCTGCAAACAGATGGCATAAAATTGATTATCACGCCGTGCCGTTTCGTGCAAGCATGATATACCAAACGAGATTTCTGAAAAATGACAAAATACGCCGATTAGCATATTTTATATCGGTGCGAAAAAATAAGGCAAAAAATAAAGAGAATTTGCACTTGGGTTATACGGTTAATCCTGCAACAATTTTAACGCCCGATAATGAAAATTCTTACGAAATTTTAATGCACCAACTTTTAAGTAAACGTTACGAAAGGATATTGATTTAGGTTAGAATGTATTATTTGCAAAATATGAAAATATAATAAACAAAGTATATTAAAATTTTTTACTAACAATTATTTGTGCGGAAATAACAAATCTGCAACAATTTAAGTAGCAAGGAGCGATTTATTTGGTATCAGATATTTCTAATCCTGTTAATCTTGACACTTGGAAGTTAAATATTGCACCAATTACAGGGCGTTATCCAAAATTAGAATTGCAAAAAAACAATCAAAACTACATCGTGAAATTTGCCGCATACAGACAAAATGGTCAAGAAGTGCCTTATCATGTTTCGGAATATATTTCAAGCAAAATTATAACCTCGCTGGGTTATTCAGCACATGAAGTATTTATGGCAGAGTTAAAAGGGCGACACGGCTGTTTAATTAAAGTTTTTGCCGAGGAGTTGACAACTTTTGGCGGTTTTGGCTCGTCAACTTTAACAAGCGAAAATTTGCCCTACGATTTAGATTTGTTACACGAACTATCCAGAGAAGATAAATTTACCGCCGATTTTGAAATGTATTTGTGGGACACTTTCTGCGTTGATGCTTTCATTATAAATTTGGATAGACATCCCAATAATTGGGGATTTTTCAAAAGAGACGGCATTTATTATCCCGCTCCATTGTTTGATAATGCGAGTTCTCTTTACTCGCTAAACGCTTTCGATTTGGGAAAAATGGAAAATTTGGAAGATTATATTAGAAAGTTTAGTAAATCCATGGTTCAATATCAAGGCGAAAGATATTCGTTTGAATATATTCTGCAAACCCAAAATAACAGCATTTTACAGCAACGATTAGCAATTTTTAAGCAACGTTTAGGACAACTAAATTTGGACTGCATAAAAAAAATGGAAAAAGAATGGCAAGAATATCAACCTTATTTAGATTTTGTGAAAAGGCTAATAGAAAGGCAGGTAAACTACTTTGAAACCCAGTTATGAAGTATTGCACGCCGAAACATTAACTTTGGCTGTGGAAAAAGATGACGGCGATTATTATCGTTTTGGCACTTTAACTTGGACGATTCAATCGGACGGACGACAAGTTTACATTATACAAATTGACGAAGATAAATATCCAACTGCATTATCGTTGGCAAAATCCGAAATGTTTCCTGGATTTAACCCAAAACATGGCTGGTATCAGCGGCACGACAAGCTAATCCCTTTTATTTACGAACGAACTTACGACCCAAAACGTCAAGATTTAGAAGAAATGTTAATACCTTGGGGAATGTCGAAAAAAGATTATACCCGTTGGAATTGCCTTAAAATAACCAAAGGTATACATCGAGATAAATGGAGATGTTTATTCGAACAATAAAAACAATTAAAATTTAACGGTTTATTCGCATTTGGAAAAAATCCCAAAATTTTTTCCAAACTCCTTTACAACACCAAAAATATATCATATAATATTCCCATGTCAGAATTTTGCGTATTTCCATTCATTCCAACTCAAATTTTTCGCCGTTTTTCCAAAACGTAGCACTATGAATTACACATATTCTCAAATAACTCTTCGCTATTTTGTCAACCAAAAGTTTTATTGCAAAAAATAAATTATTAACAGGGGGCTTTTACAAATGTTTAATATTAAAAATTTAATTACCAAGAAGAATCGGCGGATTATTGCCTTTGTGCTTGCTCTTATTTTACTGTTCCAAATTATTCCTATTAACGATATATCCGCCTTGCAAGCCTATTCTACTTTTTCATTGGAAGAACTTGCTGATATTTCCATCGACAACACTGACAATGAAAATAATGAAGATTTGCCCCCAGTTTCGGAAATTCCTACCGAACCTACAGAACCGCAAGAACCTACAGAACCACAAGAACCAACCGAGCCAACAGAACCTACAGAACCAACCGAACCTACAGAACCAACTGAACCAACCGAACCAACTGAACCCACAGAGCCTACAGAACCAACTGAACCAACCGAACCTACAGAGCCAACCGAACCTACTGAACCCACCGAACCAACAGAACCAACAGAACCAACCGAACCTGACGAACCTGACGAACTCGAACCAACCGAACCCGAAGAACCTGACGAACTCGAACCAACAGAACCAACCGAACCCGAAGAACCCGAACCAATCGAACCCACCGAACCCGAAGACCTCGACCCAAACCTACCAGACATCGACAACCTATTCCCATTAACCCCCGAAATAGACGTTGACGAAGACGGCAACGTTACAGTTATCCACCCAGAATTTCCCCCAGACTGGAACAACGAAACCGAACACGAAGCCATCCACCCAGATTTGCCCGAGGTTGACACCGTTCTCCCAATCTTCCCAGCTTTCGAGCCAGACGAAAACCCCATTATTTCCGCCGCATTCAGCGGACAACTGCAAGTAAATCTTCGTCCGCGCACAGAAACTGACCGTGGAATCCGCACTCGCACCTTCCTCGACATCGGCATTGTCTCCAACTGGTCGGCACTTTCGCTTGAACCTACGCAACATATCAGCGAAAGCGAGCAACAATGGATTGAAACGCAACTTGAATATAACTGGGCTTTATCCGATTTCGACCGTGAGCAACTCGAAGAAAGGCTACACGCAAGGCGAATTTTCACGGAATACGAAACTGCACAAATTCTCAATGCAACCGAGGCGCGCGATCTTCGCATTACCGTTGATTTGCCGCCGCTTGCCAACAACGAAATTTACGCTATCAACGTGCAAGCTCTCCAGCCAAATCTCGTTTTCCCAGTTGACATTGAATGGGATTGGGAATCGCCCTCCCACGATACGGTGATTATCACGATGCCACGCATTCCCACTGGGCTTAACTTTTTCTTCGTGGTCGAATTGGGCTTGCTTGGCGACGAAATTACTCACGAACATCAGCAAATTGTCGGCGTTATCGCCGAATATTATATCCCAAACTCGGTTACAATCGACCCAAATGACGGCTCGGAAATCATCGATTGGGTACATCAATCCACTGGAAACACCGCAACTGTCCACTTTTTGCCACGAAATCCGCCGAACATTGACGCGCTGCCGCTTAACCTTGCAATGGATTTCCACAGTGCGCCCGATCCCGAATTGCCCATAAATGCTCGCCTTTTTCGCACTGGAGATGCCGACAACCAAATAAATGTGCAGGTTTTCCCCACTTGGACGGGCGGCGCTGCCGAGGGCGTTCGTGTTTGGTTGCATTTGCCCTACATTGACCCAAATCCCACGGTAAACCCTGACGGTAGCCTTAATTGGATGTCCGATACGCCAACTGGCTACGGTATTCAAATGGACAACGTTTTGGCGACTGACTGGGCTTTCGCCGCTGGAACAGAACTTCCCGCGCGTGGCTGGGTGGAAATCGTTCGCATTCCTCCGCCTGGACCAGTTGTTGGCGGTAGTTTTCCTGCGTTTAATGCGCCGCTGACTTTTTACGCTCCGCTCGGCTCGCGCGTTCCCGAAAACGCCGAAGTTGAGCTTACTGCTTGGGTTGCTTACGACCTTTATCACACTGGGCTTGTCGCTGGTCAAGTGCAAAACCTTTCTCCGCCGTGGGAAACGCCCAATCGCCGCGCAAACTGGAATCTGCAATATCCCGGAACGACAACCCTCGAAAACGTTTCTTCTCTCATTATAATTAACACAAACCTTTCTTGGGATGCCGAAATTATCGCTCTACAGGCGGAAACCACCGTTTGGGACAGGCTGAATTATGTCCCATTTCAACTGAATATTCGCAACACCTCTGAAAATGAGGAATCTATTATACAACGCTTTGGAATCGCCATAAATGCCCCAACTTTGGGACAAACTGGAATCGGCGGCGTTACCGAACTCGACCTAGCAATGTGGCTGTGGAACGACGGCGGCCCGCCAGTTCTCAACCGAACGCCGAATCTCCTACAAGAGCAGATTTTTATCGGCAACGAGGAATTTGGCGGCGGTATGATTATTTACGAAATTACTGGGCTGCCGCCTGGCGAACTTCCTCCGCCCGAAAACCGCATTCCGTATACGTTTCTCGGTGGCGGCAATGTTTCGTTCCACTTTCCCACGGGAACTGGCGAAATTTTTCCGCCGTCAAGCACCGTTGCGGGCGCGGTAAACGAACGCCAATTTTTGGTGCTTGTGCCGTTTAGCAACCGTTTTACGCAGTTTCCAGCCGATTTAACCATGCTTGCAACGCCAACAATTTTCTTCGGAACTGGCGATATGGGCTGGTCGCGCGTGGTGCATACGCCGTTTCGCATGGTTTCGCCGCAACGCAACGCAATGTCCTTTGACAAGGACGAACGCGGGCCCGTTTTCTTTGGAAACAGCGGAACTTACACGCTTTCGGGCTTTCAAAATAACTCGACTTTGCCCGTGATAAGCCCGTTTGTGGTTGACACGCTGCCGCCTGTCGATTTTTTTACCTTGCAAAATATCCGATATTGGGTTCCTGGCGGCTTGGAAGAGGGCGAACCGCCGCAATTAACCGATTGGCTTGACGACACAGCTTGGCACACGCCAACTTACTGGGATAATCCGCCGTTGCCGCCTGTCGAAATCACGGGAATTAGCCCTGCTGGACGAGAAATGTTCCTCTTCGAGATTGAACGCACCGACTCAGTTACTGGCGAAATTACGGTTGACTGGATTCCGTTCCCGCAGCCAACTCCTGTGCTTGATTTTGCAGAAGAGGGCTATTTATGGGAGATTCCCGCGCAAGAGATTATTTCGGCATTTTTGACCGCCAATAATCCTGTGCAGATTGACGGTCAACCGCCAATTTTTGAACCCTATCGTTTTACGGGAAATTTGCGTGTCAACTTTCGCAAATGGTGGTTGCCAGGCGACCGCTTCGATGGGCGAATCGAGATTGAGGGCGAATTTACCACGATTGGCGGCGTTCGCAACGATGCACAGCTTTCTTGGTACGAAATCGCCGATTTTTCCGATCGCAATTTTAACAGTAATTATCCGTTTGCGCCGCAATACGGCTTTTATTTGATGTCCGATTTACCTCTGAATATCTTCCAAATTCCGCCGATTCCTCCTGTTGACGATGATGCAATTTTGACGGTAATTCAGCCCGATTTGCGGTTGACAACTGGTGGACTTGTCGGCGGTTCGCAAGAATGGCTCGACCGCTCCTTTCCAAGCCCTACGAATGTTTGGTTTGGCGTACAAAATGGCTATCGCTTTTTTATGAGCAATCTTTCTGATGCACGACCGCACCGCCACCAGTTGACAATAAATTTGCCTGTTCCCACCGCTGGCAGCTTGGAAGAACAGCTTGCTGTCGGCATGGAGGGCTTTTTGATTGACACAATCGTAATCCCATGGGAATTGCTACAAATGGGAGATATTGAGAATATCACGCTGATTGACGGACTTTTGCCCGATAATCAAATTATTTTTGACCGAGATTGGTTGACCGCGCGCATTACCAGTGGCAACGATTTAGTGTTGACAACCGCCGATTGGTTGCCAAATCCGAACGCAATCGGCGCGGTGGATTATCCGTCCATTTTGATTTTTGATTTTAACCAATATGACGACAACGTGCAGGCAACGGACGAAAATCGCCTTTTTATCGATATTTTGGGCGTTACAATGCAGTTTGCAACGTTGACAGCACACGCCGAATGGTTGGCTTTCAACCGTCCAGGCGCGGTAATTGACAGCAGTGCGGCACAGCACAGTCTTGTTGTCGCACGCCCTGTTCCAAGCGTGGCGGGCGCTGGCTTGCGACCAAACTTGCCGCCAACCGCTCCAAGCCGCGGCGGCACAACTCCAGTGAACCGTGTCAACCCAGACGGAAGTTGG
>JGI24700J35501_10930779_pt1 | contig 23525 bp, 19 predicted proteins | sample TergutTh196P1_FD_35501 | JGI IMG/M metagenome (IMG submission 35501)
CCCCCCGCCTGCCGGCGGGCAGGCAAACCCCGCAAGGATGCGCGCGCCCTCCCGCCTGCCGGCGGGCAGGTGACCCGCACATTTTATACTTTTTTAATTTGAGTTGATTTTTATTTTACTCATAAAATTGTATCATAAAATTTATGTATTTGCAATAGGAAAATAATTTGTAATAATTGACTTTATATTTGGTGGATAATCCGTTGCCAAACGCTCGTCTGACAAACGTATGGGCGGATAATATCCGCCCATACGACAAATGCCGAAATATAATTTTGGAAATTCAACTTATTATTCATATTTCCAACACAAAAATAAACGCATTTGTCCAATTTTTTGCTTTTTTATTGCAAAAAAGGATTAAATTGCAATTCTTCGCCTATTGTTGTGGGTTCGTCGTGGCCAGGATACACCACCGTATTTGGTGGCAAGGTTAATAATTTTTGTTTTATGCTGGTTACTAGCAATTTTTCGTTACTCAACGGAAAATGTGCGTATCCTATAGCCGCCTTAAAAAGCGAATCGCCCGTAAATACGACATTATTTTTTTCGTCATAAAAGCAAGCTCCGCCTGGCGTGTGTCCTGGAATGTGCAAAACGGTTAAAGTAACGCCGCCAAACGTGAATTTTTCGCCGTCCTTGAAAAATTTGTGCGGAATAAATTTTATCGGCGTTTCTGTGTTGCTAGATAAATTTATTTGCGGGTCTTTTAACACTTGCAACTCGTCTTCGTGGCTGTATATTTGGCAAGATTGGCTTATTTGTGCGGTTTCCATTATGTGATCGTAATGCCCGTGAGTTAGCAAAATGGCGGCTATCTCAAATTTATCGTCAACCGCTAAATTTATTGCTTGTGCGTTATATCCTGGATCGATAACAACGCAAATATTTTTATTTATATCGCAATAAATATATGAATTTTGATTCATTGCGTTTTTATTTAATGTTATAATTTTAGTGTTTGACATAATGTCTCCTTTACGTTGCGACGAAATTAGTGTGCATTTGCGTTACGTTAAAATATGAACCTTGCACAGTTATCCCGTCAAAATCTTGTGTTGTAAATTGTAATTTGCCTCGCAGTTCGGCAGGAATCGCTATTTTGTCCGCAAGTTGTAAGCCCACAGCACGATGCTCAAGATTATTTTTGCTGTACATAACGTTTATGACAAGCCCGTTTTCGTAAAAAGCCCAAGTAATTTGCGTGTCTTCAATTTCGAAAGCACTAACTTGCAACGGTTTTGCAAAAATTGTTATATCTTGTTCCGCCAAAATTCCGTTGACATATTCTGCTACATCGCCAGTTTTTTCCACCGTTGCGACCGTTTCGAACGTCAAATTATACTGCTCCATGTAGGCTTTTGCTACATTTGCTCGAATAATCGCAAGCTCTTTTTTGTGAGCAGAACTTTCAAAGCCTTCTTCAGAAATATTATTAAAATCGATTTTCATTTATAAACCCCCACTTGACAAAAATTAAAAATTATTGTTAAATTATATCAAAAATGAAATATAATGTCAAAATAGATTTTATTTAAGGAGAGGTTACATGAAAAAAGTAATTTTATACACAGACGGCGCTTGCTCGGGAAATCCTGGTTGCGGCGGTTATGGTGCTGTGCTTTTGTACACCGACAATGCAAGCAAAATCCACCGCAAAGAGATTTCTGGCGGCGACAAGCAAACAACCAACAATCGCATGGAAATACTCGGCGTAATAAATGGCTTAAATGCCCTGAAAAATCCGTGTCAAGTGGAATTATATTCAGATTCAAAATATGTGGTAGATGCAATAAACAAAGGTTGGGCGGTACGTTGGCGCAGCAATAACTGGATGCGTACCAAATCGGACAAAGCGCTGAATCCCGATTTGTGGGAAATATTGCTGAACCTGCTAGAAACGCACAAAGTAACGTTTAATTGGGTAAAAGGTCATGCGGATAATGCGGAAAATGAACGCTGTGATTTTCTTGCGCGCGAGGCTATAAAAGCGATAAAAAATGGAGAAGAATTATGAGCAACCTAAAAAATATGCTGGATAAATCTCGGCAAATAATCGATTTTGTAATAGCCGAAAATATGCCGCAAAATGCCGTAAAAAAGGCACTTGCTAACTACAAGCCGCAAAAGCAACTTCATATAATTGCAATAGGAAAAGCCGCATTTACAATGGCAACCGCTGCTCTCGATTTTTTTGTGCAAAATAATATAAAAGTTGTCAACTGCGTAATTATAACAAAATATGGACATTCTCAAAATTTTTCGACAAGTTCGCCAGTTTCGACAGTTTCAACAAAAAATTCTAATATGTCAAGTGTCAAAATATTCGAAGCGGGACATCCTATTTCGGACGAAAACACCATTATTGCAACGGATTATTGCATAAATTTAGCAAAAACTTTCACGGAAGATGACGAGTTGCTTTTTTTGGTTTCTGGAGGTGGCTCGGCATTATTTGAAAAGCCGTTTGTTTCGCTAAAAATTATACAAGATATAACCGCGCAACTTTTGGCAAGCGGAGCAAATATAGTTGACATTAACATAATCCGAAAAAGGCTATCGCAAGTAAAAGCGGGACGTTTCGCGGAAATTGTCGCTCCTGCAAAAATTTTCGCCATTGTGTTGTCGGATGTTTTGGGCGATTCGCTAGAATCCATTGCATCGGGACCAACCACGGCGGACAGCTACACAGCGGAAGATGCTCTGTATTTGCTGAAAAAATACAACATAAAATTGGCGGATAAATCTTATATATTACAAGAAACGCCCAAAAATATTGACAACGTAAAAACGGCTGTAATCGGTAGCGTAAATACATTGTGCCAATCGGTCGCAAAAATATCCCAAAAACTGGGATACACTCCGCATATATTAACGACAGGCTTAAACTGCGAAGCCGCCGAAGCAGGTCGATTTTTAGGAGCAATCGCAAAAGACACACAGCTTGGGCGAAACAGTTTTGCAAAGCCGTGCGTAATAATTGCAGGCGGAGAAACCGTCGTTACAGTCAAGGGAAAAGGCAAAGGCGGCCGCAATCAAGAGTTAGCTTTTGCAGCCGCACAAGCTATATCAAACTTGCCAAATACCGTAATCTTCTCGCTAGGTTCGGATGGCACAGATGGTCCAACCGATGCCGCAGGTGGAATAATCACAGGCGAAACGCTGGACAAATTGCAAAAATTAGAAATAAATTTTGACGAGGTTTTGGCACAAAACGATAGTTATAATGCTCTAAAGCAGGTTGACGGACTAATTATTACAGGTCCAACGGGTACTAATGTCAACGATGTTAGCGTTGTAATTTGTGAATAATTTATTTTGCTTTTAAGATAAAATTGCCTTGTTGCGTTTGAACTTCCTTGTCGCCATTGTTAAAATCGGTGATACAGCTGTCAATACTCCATGTATAAAAGGCGGCTAAGGCTACGTACATTCTGGTTACTTCGTCAATCAATTTTTGCGAAATATTGGGAATAAATTCCAACGATTTTTTGTAACTAGATATATTTGCCAATTTTAGCAAATTTCCGTTATCCAGTTTAACGTTAATGCAAGTTTTGGTAAACTGATATTGATTGTATTCTACAACGTTATCGTATTTTTTTAGGTCGTATATTGCGGAAAGCACTTCTAGCATACTGTGATAAAATTTAAGGTCAAAGTTAAAATTTTCCGAGTTTACCGTTGACAGTTCTAGTGTTACATATTGGGCTAAATCACTGTTTTTGTCGGTTTTGTCAACTGGTTTTGCCGACTTGAACCGCCAAAAATGTCCCATACAAAAGACAACAATCAGTATTAGCCATACAAAAATTAAAAATGCACTCATAATATCTCTCCTCTCGGTTGCTAATTGCTTACAAGTTTATTGTATCACAAGCAACAATTTAATGCAAATTATTTTTACAACAAAAGACAAATTTGTATAAATTTCGTATTTTTTGATGTATAATAAAATAACAAAACAGAAAAGGACGGTACTAAAATGGAAAATGAAAGAATGGAAATATTAAAAATGATACAAGACGGCAAAATAACGCCAGCCGATGCGGCAACTCTGCTAAATGCCTTAGAAAACGGAAGTAAACCAACAATGCCAAGTATGCCGCCAATGCCAAGCGTTCCGCCGCCGCATTCGCCAGAAACCACTGATTATGCGACTTCGCAAAATTCTAATGCTCCCGAAAAATCCAATAGTGGCGTTGACTTTAATGAAATAGGACGTAAATTTTTCGCATTCGCAAAAGATTTAGAGCCGAAAATCCAAAAAGCGGTAGAGTTTACAGCGGAAAAGACAGTTGTAGTAGCCGATAAGTTATCCAAATCAATAGAAACGGGCGTTAAAAATTTCGAAAAAAACATGGAAACCAAAGCGGCGGCAAAGCCAGTACCGCCAACCGTAACAACGACAACTGGCGGATCAGAGCAACGCATTGAAATGCTTGTAGAAGATGGCTACAACGAGTTAAATTTATCCAGTTTTAATGGCGATACAAAAATAATCGGCTACAACGGATACAAAATTTCGGCAACGTTGCGGTATCAAGCAAAACGTTCTAGTGCTACAATCGAGCTAAAAAAATTGGGCAATAAATATTACTTAAAATATGCGGAAGAGGATTTCAAGTTTGTACACGTGGATGCTTACGTTCCGTCGCAAAAATTCAACGTTGCAAGCATAACTTGCCTAAATGGCAACCTGGATTTATCCGAACTTTCGTGCAATCAAATTCAAATTTCCAACACAAACGGGCAAACCCAGCTAAAGCAAATTGCTGCACAAAACATAAAAAGCGACACAAGCAATGGACGGTTGACAATATCTCATATTGCCGCAAACGAAGCCGTTTTTGAGCATTGCAACGGTGCAATAGAATTAGACGAAATAGACGTTGAAAAATTAGCTATTACCAACTTTAACGGCTTTATATCGGCTATAATGTCAAATTTTGGCAATTTTAGCCAATATTTATGGAAAATAGAAACCAGCAACGCAAAACTTGGCTTAAACCTGCCAACTTTGCCAAATTTAGGTTATCATCTAAAAGCCGAATCTAGCCTTGGCGATGTCCGAATCGGCTTAACTGGCTTGCAATTTATAACGAATGACCAAGGTTTTGTTGAGGCAAAAACAATGGCTTTTGAAAGCAAACCCAAACAAGTACGGTTATCTCTCGAAACCTCAAATGCACATTTGACTGTTAATTAAATTTTGGCGTTTTTGCGAATTTGGAAGAAATTGCGAATTTGGAAGAAATTTTGAATTTGGAAGAAATTGCGAATTTGGAAGAAATTGTGGGTTTGGAAAAAATTGCGAATTTGGAAAAAACGGGCGGATAATATCCGCCCCTACAAATTGTCAACCGTAGGGGCGGATATTATCCGCCCGCATTTTTTGCACCATTGCATTTTTTGAACCATTGCATTTTTACACCATTGCATTTTTGCACCGTTGCATTTTTTACAACATTGCATATTTAACATTACAACATTTTTCACATTGCAACATTTTTGTACGTTCACAATTTTCACGTTGCCAAATTTTCATTAAACTGGATTATTAAACCTATTTTTTAATATATTCCAAAATGTCCACTGCTTTTGGCGGACAACCTTTTACAAAATTGTCAAAATTGGCTGTGCAGTTGCCAATTCCTAAAGCATTGGAATTTTTTTCGCCCTTAAAGGCTTGTCCTATGCAAATATTTTTGTTTGTGCCACCTGCTCTGTGGAGGGCGAAAACTAACGCAGAATAACAAACCGAGCAAGCATCTTTTTCAACTATATTGGATTTGCGGTAACGTTCCGAGATACGTTCACTTTTTTGTTGAGGTTTATCTGTTGTATTAAGTTGCACAACTTGCGTGTTTTCGGAAAAAAACTCGCCAATCCCATGTTCTTTCGCAAGAGATAAATAGCCGATTTCTTCAGGTTGGTAGCCGATAAGTCCTGCACAAAAAGAATCCACCAATAGCGGATTGCGAGCCGCAATAATACGATTTGCTTCGACAGGCGTTCCGCCCTCTTCAAAGGATAAATCGCCGCAAATGCCGTCCACAACGCAATAATGCACAGGCAACAAAGCCGCCAACGCCGCAATCGGCTTGTGTAATCCCAATGTGTGAAAACGGCGCATTTCGCTTTCTGGCAAGCAGCCTTTCAAATTTTTTAAGCAACACGTTAATTTTGTTTGACAATGTGCCTTTAGCACAGGGACATCAATCAAAAATTCAGCATTTAACGCCTCTTCGGCGATAGGTATGTTTAATCCGCTATGTTGCAGGGTTTTAGTTGGTGCATTTTTTAGATCTACCAGCGGAACGCCGTATTTTTGGGTTAAATATTCGTAACCTGCCACTTTGTAGGCTTTTTTTGTGTTATTGCCGATTGCACCACTTTCCATTATTTTTATCTTTTTAATGCCAAATTCTTGCAAAAACTGAATTATCCCCTCTAATACTTCGGGATGCGTTGTTGCACCCTCGCTAGGATGCGTTACGTTCACTAAATTAGGCTTTAACGCTACCGACATTCCCAATTTCAAATAATCGGTAATATCCGAAGCAACCAGTAAATTATACGTTGCTTTCGCCCAATCTAAACCATAATTAACAAATATCATTGAGAACCTCCAAAAAAATAATAAAAATGCGGATTACCTGCCCACCGACAGGCGGGAGGGCGCGGTTTTAACGTTGTTGTAATTGTGTCGTAGAATCGCGGATTATGAGATGCGGAGCTAGTTTTACGTTTTTGACAGGGATGTTTTGGCTTAATCCGTATAAAGTGGCACAAGCGGCTTCGCCTAAAGCAATCGGATCTTGGGCTACTGTGGTAATTGGCGGAATGCTCGACAGACAAATGGGCAAATCGTCAAAGCCGATTATTGACATATTTTGCGGCAAAGAGTATCCCAAATTAGTAAATTGCTGTATTGCACCCAAAGCCATTAAATCGCTTGAAAAATAGATTGCAGTTACGTTTTTCTTGGAAAAATAATCGGCGGCAGCAACGCCACTTTGTAGGGAAAAATCCCCGTCAAAGCATAAATCTTGGTCAAAAGGCAACTTGTGCATATGCAAAGCGGTAATATAACCAGCTAGCCGTTCTTGCGAAATGTACGCCTTAATAGAGCCGTTGACAAAACCGATTCGTTTATGTCCCAATTTAACTAGATGATCTATTGCTAAAATTCCGCCTAAAATGCTGTCTGTTCCTATGTAGCCGACGGTAGAATTAAGCGAAGTTATATCCATTACAACAATAGGAACAGTCGCAATATTCAACTGCTCGTAATAAAAATCGGTGTTTTTTAGCCCTAATACAAACATTCCGTCTAATCGATTTTCGAATACAAAACTATCCAAAGTGCGCGAAGTTTGATCGGTAGAATCGCAAGTTAGCATTACTGTATCGTAATCTAAACGGTTGGCGTATTGCTGAAATCCCAACAAAGTATTAAAAATTACCGAGGAAAAATTATCGTTCATATCGCTAACATTAACGGCAAGAATCCCCAACCGTCGCCGAACAGCTTTTCCTTTTAAGTAGCCAATTTCGCGAGCATAAGATACTACTTTTTCTTTTGTTTCGGTGCTAATATCCATTCTGCCTGCCAGTGCTTTTGACACCGTTGCAGACGATAATCCTAAATTTTGGGCTATTTGCTTTAATGTAGGGTTTTTGTTCACTATTACACCACTTTTCTTTTTTTGACACACTAAAATATGGTGTCTTAAAATTTATTGAGATTGCGAATCAGCAGTTGATTTTATTACAATTTGGGAATTTTTCAACCACTGACTGGCATTAACAATGCTGTAACTACAAGTAGGGGTTCAAAAAGTTGAACCCCTACATTTGATATTTAGTTTAATTGAACAGGAGCATCGTTATCAATCATAATGCGGCCGTCCAAATAATAAGCATTATTTAAGCCAAAAACTAACGAGAAAAAGTTGAAAGGTACAAAGGTTAGCGAGTCGATAATAACTGGCGAGGAATCAAGGGTTAAAACTTGCCCGTCCACTAAATATTCATTAGAACCCACTGACAAGTTGATTTCTTGCGAGCCATTGCTTACCACAATAGAATTTGTTTCGCCGTTCCAAGAAATTGTGCCGTCCAAATTGAGAGCAGCCATTACAGAACGCAAAGGTACCATGTAAACGCCATTTTGCTCTTGCCAAGGTGCGGAAATAATTGCACCATTTACAAATATTGCATTTGCGGGAATATCCAATGGTAAGTCTTCTCGTGGAGTTGGCACAAGTGCAGGCAAAGTAACCGCTTGCTGAAATTCGTCTTCTTCGACTGGTTCTGTAACTATTGGCTCTACATCGATTGGTGCAGGGCCCGCGGTTATTGGCTCAAATAATACGATAATGCTAAGGTTTGTGCCGTCTGCACCTGGGATGGTTTGCGCGGGAATGCTCATGGTTGTTGGACCGTACGTTACTACTAAAGTGCGTCCGTCCATTTCTTGTAGCAAAGTTGTTTCGATGCCAAGTTCTTCGTCAACTTCGATAGCTGCACGAAAATCTTGTCCATCTTGTAATAAAATTTGCGTGTTTTCGGTAAAATTGAGTTGCAACATTTCGTTTGCACTAATTAAATTGCCATCGGTTAAGTTAAAAATATCGATTGCAACATTGACAAAATCGCCATTGACAATTAAACGTGCGGTATGCTGTGGTGGCCAAATCATCGTCATAATAGCATTTGACGGATAATAAGCGGTAACAATATCACCAACAGCAATTTCGTTCCCGAGTACGTGCGTAAAATAATCTGTGCTAATGTGGGCAATCGGTTCACCTTCTGGGTTTACCAATGTAATCCGCGATTCGCCGTAAATAAGCTCATCAATTTCGGAAACTTCGCCTGTAACGGACATAAATGTTCCGATAACTGGCAAATCAGCATCTACTTCGTCGGTTTGGGCGGTTTCTTCGGTTTCTTCAACGCCCTCGCCTGTAAATTGAGGAAGTCCGTTAGCAACTTCTTCCTCCACTTCGCTTGCAAAAACCGCTGTATTTGCTATTGCAAAAATGGCAACCAAAGCAAGCATCGAGCCTTTAATAAACATTTTCAAAAAAATGCACCTCTTTCTTTTGTTAAAATTATAAAATATTTTGTGTACATATATTATATCGGATAATTTTTACTGTTCCAATAGGTCGAAACAAAAAAACATTTTTTTGTAATATTTTTTAGTAATTATGCCGAAATAATATATAGAAAATCATTGCGTAAAAAAAATGCGGGTCAAGGGCGCGCGCGTCCTTGCGGGGTTTGCCTGCCCGCCGGCAGGCGGGGGGCAGAGCCCCAAGGTTTTGCGCCCCACGGTTTGAGGAGGATTTATGTGAGAAAAATTATTTTTTCGGTTGACGATAATGATACAAATTTAGCTAAAATAGAGAGTGCTTTGGAAGAAAAGTATGATGTAATAACGTTATCTTCGGGCGAACTTATGTTTGATGCCATTGAAAATATTATGCCCGATTTAATTTTGCTTGATTTAAGAATGCCCAATATGGACGGCTTTGAAGCAATACAGCTGCTTAAAGCTAATCCAAATTATGCGACTATTCCAGTAATTTTTTTAACTGGCACAATAGATGTTGACATAGAGGCAAAAGGCTTCGAAATGGGCGCGGTGGATTTTATTCACAAGCCTTTTTCTAACCAAGTTTTGCTAAATCGTGTTGGCTTGCAAATTAACATGAACGAACTGCTAAAGGAAAAAACCGCAGAACTCAACGATAACTACAACCAACTTATTTTGATTTTGTCGGATATTGTCGAAAGCCGCGACGAAAACACGGGCGATCATATTGGTCGTACGGTAAAATATGTGCGAATCCTCGCAACTGCCCTGCTAGAGCGAAATATTTACACCGAAGATTTAGCTGACTGGGATTTAGAGGTTATTCCGTCCTGCTCAATTTTGCACGATATTGGCAAAGTTGGAATCTCGGATATTATATTAAATAAACCTGGAAAACTCACGGACGAAGAATTTGAAATTATGAAAGAACACGTTAATATCGGCTCCGATTTGATAAACCGAACAATCTCGCGAACTGGCGGAAACCTGTTTTTGAAGGCTGCCGATATGTTTGTCAAGTATCATCACGAACGTTGGGATGGTAGCGGTTATCCTGCAAAATTGGCTGGCGAAAATATCCCAATTCATGGGCGGTTAATGGCAATCGCCGATGTTTACGATGCACTTGCTACCGCTCGTCCGTACAAAAAAGCCTTTCCTCACGAAAAAGCCGTCGAAATGATTTTGAACGAATCGGGCAAACATTTTGATCCCGTAATGATAAAAGTTTTCGCAGAAATTAGTGGACAATTTAAGAAAATTCACGAGGAAAATTACCATGAAAATATTTAATCGTTTGACTATTGCCCAAAAATTGATGTTTTCTTATGTTGTCATTCTTGTAATATCTTTGGGAATAGTAATTTTGGCTATTTTTAACAGCAATCGTAGCGACGAACTGCAAACTTATTTGTACGAATCCGTTGTCGAACGCTACAAATTTATGATGGAATTTCATCAGCTTTTTACGGATATGCAGCGCGTTATGATAACCATTTTATGGGAACGTGATTTGCTCGGCGAAGAAGACGCTAACGTTCGCTTGCAACAAATGGATAATTTATACATAAGAATGCACATGACAATCAACTCGTATATACAAACATTAAACGTTGACGAACGCCTTTCTTATGAAGAATTGACTGCTCGTGTTCGTGTTACTCGCTCGTACATGGACACCGTTACAGAAGTTTATGAGCATTTTTTGTTGAGTTTTGAAGGCGGAGAAACCGAATTTAACATGGAACATATTCTCGCTTTGGGCGATGCCGTAAATATGCAGGTTTCTCAAATGTTGACAATATCTCGTATAAATATTGACAATGTTCGCGGAGAACTTCACCAGTCAATCGTTGGCTTGCAAATGATATTTTTGATTGTTTCGATTATGATTTTGTCCTTAATTATTGGGATTGCGGTTTCAATGCTGAAACATTTCAAATTTACGAGAATGTCCAGTATTTCCGAAAATGCCAAAAAGGTACAAATGGGCGACTTTGACGTTAATTTGCGTACCGACGACGACGACGAAATCGGCTTGTTATCCAACACAATAGCCGATATGATTGACGTTTTTCAGCTGTTATTATTGGAAATAAATGATACCGCACAAGAATTTTCGCTTGGCGATACGGATGCTCGGCTTGACGAAGAAATGTTTGTAGGTACATATCGATATACCGCAGTTGTTATCAATTCTATCATCGAAAATATGGATAACGATATAAGCGAAATTTTGTCAGTGGTCGAAAAATATGGCAACGGCGATTTTGATGCCCTGCTTAAACCAATGCCAGGCAAAAAGGAATCCGCCAACATAACATTAAATTTATTGCAAAATAATTTCCGAAATATTTATATCGATATTGAAAATTTAGCACAATCGGCATCCAAAGGAGATTTTAACAAACGGATTTCTGTTGACCGTTATTCTGGCGACTGGAAAAATGCTATCGTAATGTTAAACAACTTTGTTGCAAGCGTTGTGCAGCCTGTAAACGAGATTGCGTACGCTCTCAAAAGAATGTCGCAAGGCGATTTAGATGTCAAAGTTAGCGATAATTTGGATGCGTTGAGCGATATTAAAGCGGTTTACCAAAAGGCGCGTTCTTTGGAAACCGCGCACGAGGAAAATTTGGCGAAAAATCAATTTTTGGCGCACATGAGCCACGAAATTAGAACGCCCGTTAATGTAATTCGTGGCGTTTCGGATATTCAACTGCTGAAAAAACACAGTTCTCCAGAAGTTGAAGAGGCATTTTTGCAAATACATAAATCGTCAACCTTGTTAATCGGCATTATCGACGATTTGTTGGATTTATCCAAAATTGCGGCTGGCAAGTTGACAATAGTCGAAGAACCCTATGAAACCAGCAGTTTTATAATGGACACAATTCAGTACAACATAATGCTAAAAGGCAGCAAAGACATAAAATTCATAGTTGACATAGATGAAACGATTCCGTCCGAATTGATAGGCGACCAGTTGAGAATAAAGCAAGTTTTGAACAATTTGCTATCGAATGCGTTCAAATATACGCCAGGCGGACAAATTAAGTTGACAATGAAACGAGAAAGCACCGATTTGGACAATTTTATAATTTTGCATTGCACCGTTGCCGACACAGGGCAGGGCATGACAAAAGAGCAAGCCAGCACATTGTTCAACGAGCAATATGTGCGATTTAACCAGGAAGAAAACCGCTATATACAAGGCACGGGAATAGGAATGCACATAACAAGCCGTCTTGCAAAGCTGATGGACGGAGAAATTTCTGTTGAAACGGAAAAAGGCAAAGGCAGCACATTTACAGTGAGTTTTCCTCAAGAAATACACGATGCCACAATTTTGGGCAAAGAAACCGTTGACAAACTAGCAACTTACGATTTTGATAATTTTAAGGTTTACAAAAATGCAAATTTCGTGTTTGAACCAATGCCGTACGGCAAAGTTTTAGTAGTTGACGACCAGGATTCCAATTTATACGTGGCTCGCGGAATTTTATCTCATTACGGAATGCAGGTAGAAACGGTAACAAGCGGTGCGGCGGCAATCGAACGGGTATCAAAAGGCAACGTATACGATATAATTTTTATGGATCACATGATGCCCGAAATGGACGGCTTGGAAACCGCCAAACGCATACAAGCCCTTGGATATGAGCATCCGTTGGTTGCACTCACGGCGAACACAATTTTGGGGCAATCGGATTTATTTATGTCCAATGGATTTGCTGGATTTGTATCAAAACCAATAGATATAATGGCGTTAAACGTCTATTTAATGCGGTTAATTTACGAAAAGCAACCGCCAGAAGTGGTCGAAAAGGCTCGTGCGGAATGGCAAAATAAAAAGGCGGAAACTCTAAAAGTTGACAATTTAGTTGACGATGAAGGGCTTAAAAAAATATTTGTGGGCGATGCAAAAAAAACTTTGAAAATTATATCCGAAATTTTGGCGGAAGGTTTTGGAAATTTTGGCGACGAGAAATTTGAAAAAACCGTTGACAACTTCGCTATTGCCGTGCATGGTATAAAAAGTTCGTTGGCAAATATTGGCGAAAATGAGTTGTCAAACAAAGCCTACAATTTAGAAAAATTGGCAAACGAAAATAATATATTAGAAATATCCGAAAATGTCAACGGATTTATAGCGGAATTGCAAGCTAAAGTAAATTTGTTAGATAATGTTGAAAATGCTGAAAATTCCGCAAATTTATCCGAAACAGATATAAATTTTTTGCAAGACAAATTATCGGAAATTCAAACACTAGCAAAAAAATACAACAAAAAAGGCGTTAAAGCAATTTTGTCAACCTTGGAAGAAAATAATTATCCGCAAAAAATAAAGGTTCATTTGGACGAAATTGCATCATTAACCCTGCGAGGGGATTTTAACGGAATCGCAAAATATGTTGGAACGGTTGAGTTGACAAGTTGAAAATACACTCAAAACAACTTCAAAACCGTGGGGAGCGCTGCCCCCCACACCCCCCGCAAGGACGCGCGCGCCCTTGACCCGCATTTTTTAAGTTGTTCGAGTATAAAAATTTTCAACAGACAGTACGAACAAACAACGTTTGTAAATACGGTTGGTAATATTGTAAAAATTATTACAATATATCAAATGTATCAAATGGCAAGAAAACGGGCGGATAATATCCGCCCCTACGGCAAATTCCAAAATATTTTATTATCGCAAAATAGCGGGTCAAGGGCGCGCGCGTCCTTGCGGGGTTTGCCTGCCCGCCGGCAGGCGGGGGGCAGCGCCCCAAGGTTTTTAATGTGCATAAGCAAAATTACTACCACCAACAAACTCGCGCAAGATAGAGTTTGGCGGAACAAACTCGCTGCTAACGCCCAAAAAGCTATCTAAAAATTTAATTAGCCGCTTTGCCTCTGCGTATGCTGGAGAAGTTTTGTCAATGTTAAAAAGTAGCGGTTCGGCAAACTGCTTTAGTACGCACATCTCGTAAACTAGCGCGGAGTTAAAAAACGCATCGGCTTCCTCTTGGAATGGGAAAATATATTTGCCTTCGCCGCGCATAACGGAATACCACATATTTATGGTAGTTTCGGCAGAATATCCCCGAAATTGGTGATCGCGCACAATGCGCCGCACAAGCCGTGTATCTGTTGTGGGAATACGATTGTGGTCGTCAATATTTATTTGCGTTAAAGCAGATATAAATATTTTGAACATATTTTCGCGCGGAATGCCTTTGCCGATTATGTCGTTTAGCCCGTGGATTCCCTCGATTATTAGCACGTCATTTTTTGCCAATTTTAGATAATTATTTTTGTATTCTCGTTTGCCCGTTAAAAAATTATAAATTGGCATATTTACTCGCTCGTTGGAGAGCAAACTGCTTAAATCCTGGTTAATTTGCTCTGTGTCCAGGGCGCGAATGGTTTCAAAATCGAATTTGCCGTCTTCGTCAACTGGCGTTTGGTCGCGGTTTACGTAATAGTTATCTAGCGAAATAACGTAAGGCTGCACGCCGTTTACTCGCAACTGAACGCCCAATCGTGATGCGAAAGTGGTTTTTCCGCTAGATGACGGACCCGCAATTAGAACAATCCGCTTGTGTCCGTGCATAATTTGATCTGCCAAATTGGCAATTTTCTTTTCGTGCAACGCTTCTGTTACTTGGATAACTTCGCCGATTCCTGTGGTGCATAGCTTGTTGTTTAGCGAGCCGACCGTGTCAATTTTTATCAACCTTGCCCACTGATTGGATTCCTCAAATACTTCGGAAATTTTTGTATAATGAGTTGCGTCAACCAATTTATAGCCATGATATGACGACGGAAATTGCAATAAAATTCCTTTGGAACGCAACGATAACTTGAAAGAATCTAAACAGCCAGCATTTGCGGGCAAATGTCCATAAAAATAATCGTGCAGCCAATCCAATTTATAAAAATTAACATAGGATGTTCGGCGATATTTCAGCATTTCAATTTTATCGGGCATATCCAAATCGGAGAATATTTTCAAGCCTTTTTCCAGGGGCAACACAATTTTTTCGATGGGAGTATTTTTTTGCACTAGTTCGAGCATAATTTTCTCAATATCTTGCAAAAGCTGCTCGGTTAGCGGTTGACCAAAATTGGGCAATTCGCAATAATAATTTTTGTTAATGGAATGTCCAACGACAATGCGAACATTTTTGAAAAGTGTCTTAATTGCGTAAATCATCAAAAATGCAACGCCACGTTGATATGCACGGTAGCCGTTCGCATCGGTAATATCCAAAAATTCCACATTGCAATCGTAATAAATTGGATTGTGCAACTCTTTTAGCTGATTGTTCAATTTTGCCAACAAAATAGGACGGTCAAAAGTTAGCTGTTGACTTAACTCTTGCAGAGTCGTATTTTGCGAGATTTCTATTGTGCCGTGTTTTGCAACGGTTACTTTAATTTTTTCCATAATAATCCAACTTTCTGTTTGTATAAAAAATACAGTTGACCATTTTTATACTAGACGTTTAATGTTCTCTTCAAGGTTGCCATCGAGAAAATAGACAGGCGGAATTTCGATCATTGTGTACGCACCTGGTTTTTGTTTTGTGCAGGCTCTGGCACAAGATACCATAATTTGAGCCGTTAAAGCTGGATTGTTTATGCGCATATCAAAGGTAAAAATTTGGTTATCGGTAAAACCCGAGCGGGCTTTTCTGACCATATTTACGCCGTGTCCCATATCTGCCAAAGCGGAAACATCGGCAACAGGAATAACGTGCAGTTCGTCATTTTTGAAATAATCGTCTGATTTTATTGCTCGTGTAACGGTTTCGAGATCAGCACCGTATTCTAGCTGAACGTAAACCATTCGCCTGTGAACGCCAGTTCCCATGGGAATCGTCAACGACATTGCATCTTTTACGCCGTCCTTGGAACGTGCTACAACGCTGTGTCCCATGCTCATTCCTGGCCCGAAGTTTGTGTAAGTTATTCCAACTGGCGCGGCGGACTCTAGCAAGGTTCGCACAACGGAATCGATACCAGGATCCCAACCTGCCGCTATTATTGCGGTTGCTTGGGATTTTTCGGCTATTTGGTGCAAGTTTTCGCGCAAGTCCAAAATATCGCCGTGAATATCAAAGCTGTCAACCGTGTGAATGCCCTGCGATAAATAGCGAGTTGCGTATTCTTTTATTTGGCGAGTTGGCTTGCACAGCAACGCAACGTCAACTTCTCCCAACGTGTTTATGTGGGCTTTTTCGTCTATGAAAGTTACGTTTGGCAACGGATTATTTGCCGCACCGTCGCGCCGCACAACGCCCGCAAGTTCCATATCTGATGCGGACAAAACCGCCTCAACTGCGTATTTTCCTATATTGCCGTATCCTATAACGGCTACTCTAGTTTTGGTCATGGTAATTCTCCTTTTTTTAGTATATTTGCATTATATCAAACTTTTTTTGATAATGCAATTTTTGTATGCAAAATATTTTGATTGACAAACTGGGATTTTTGCGTTATAATTTTTCTGCAACCTAATATTTCACAAAAAGAGAGGAATAACCTTATGAACATTGCAATCGAAGATAATATTTTAGCCGAGGCAGAAAGATTATCGGGAATAACAAAGCCCGAGTTAATTGTCGAAACAGCACTTTTGGAATTTGTGCAAAGGTGGAAGAGCAAAGCAGAAATTATAGAACTAGCAGAAAAATCCGTCAAAAGTCCACCATTAACTTTTGACGATATTTGTAAACCGCTAATTAGTACGAAATCGTTAAAAACTTTTCGTGATATATCAAAACCGTTAATTGAATTGGACGAAAATTGGAAATTTGACAGGGAGGAAGTTAATGCACGTTAAAACTTTTGATAAATTGGCATCTTTGTAGTACAATTTTTTAGCAAAAATAGTCCAAAAAAGAAAGGAGCAAACCCATGAATATTGCAAACGAACAAAGTTGACAAAGCAAAACGGAAGTTGCTGAAAAAACCGTTGAAAGTCCACCATTAACTTTCGACGATATTTGTAAACCGCTAATTAGTACGAAAGGTTGGAAATTTAATCGTGATGAAGCCAATGAACGGTAGAGTCTTTTTTTGATACAAACGTTTTATACGCATTTTCAACAGACGATTTCGATAGGCAAAAAATAGCACTAAAAGCACAATGGACAGATTATCGCAAGCACCTTAAAAATAGTCAATCCATTCGAAAAGAAGTAATTATACTCGAACAACTTATACTTGAACAACTTAACAATAAGCTACTGTAGAAAAACGGGCGGATAATATCCGCCCGCATTTTTTGTTAAGTTGATTTGCAAAAAAAGGGCAGGTAATTTCCGCCCTTTTTACTTTCCTATTTTTTCATCATTTCTTTAATTTTATCCAACCAACTTTTTTTAGCGTTTATATATTCTTCGCCCATTTCGTTGTTAAAGGCTTGCAAATGCTCTTTTTGCTTTTCGGTTAATTTTGTGGGTACGCTAACATTCAAAGTAACCACTAAATCGCCCACATTTCGGTTATTGCGAACGCTCGGTACTCCTTTGCTTTTCAAACTTACAACCGATCCAGGTTGAGTACCTGCTTTTATTTGATAGCGTTCTTCTGTGCCGTCCAGGAGAGGAACAGCTATCTCGTCGCCGAGTGCGGCTTGCACAAACGTTATTGGAACGTCCAAATAAAGGTTGTTGCCTTGCCGTGCAAACACTTTGTGAGGTCGAATTTGCATTACAATCATTAAATCGCCGTCTGGACCGCCCTTTTCGCCTGGTTCGCCTTTGCCAGATAGGCGGATGCTTTGACCGCTGTCAATCCCTTTTGGAACATTTACAGAAAGCGTTTTTTCTACTCTAATTTTGCCGTTGCCACGACAACTTGTGCATTGTTCTTTGATAATTTTGCCTTCGCCGCGACAAACTGGGCAAGTTGAAACAGTCGTCATAGAGCCTAACATTGTTTGTTGCATACGGCGAACTTGTCCATGACCAGCACATTCTTTGCACGTTTCGGGATGCGTTCCTGGCTTTGCGCCACTACCGTTGCAAGGTTTGCAAGTTTCGTGGGTTGGCAACTGAATTTCGCGCGTTGCACCAAATACCGCTTCTTCTAGCGTTATTGTCATTCTCGTTTGCAAATCTGCACCGCGCTGTGGACCATTTCGCCGCCGACCACCGCCGAAAATATCGCTACCACCAAAAAAGCTACTGACAATATCGTTCATATCGAAGTTCATGTTGCCGTAAAATCCGCCACCGCCAGCACCGCCGCCGCCAGCCGAATCAAATGCCGCATGACCAAACTGGTCGTATGCCGCGCGTTTGTCCGCATCGCTTAAAACTGCGTATGCTTCGTTTATTTCCTTGAATTTTGCTTCGGCAGTAGCATCACCCGGATTTGAATCCGGATGATACTGCTTTCCTAGCTTGCGATAGGCGCGTTTTAACTCGTCATTTGTCGCTTGTTTGCTGACTTGCAAGGTTTCGTAATAATCACTTTTATCCGCCATTGTCTAATTCTCTTTCTCTGTAAATTCTCCGTCAACTACATTTTCGTCAAACGGTTGTCCGCCTTGCTGTCCGTTAAAGCCCTCGTTTTGTCCACCTTGTCCGCCTGCTTGTTGATACAATTTTGTTGAGAAATCGTTTAGCACTTTTGTATAGGCTTCGATTGCCGATTTTAGCATATTTGTGTCCATTTCGTTCATTGTGTCGGCAGAAAGCGGCTCGCTTACTTGGCGGAGTTTCGCCATTTCGTCCTCTAACATTGCTTTGTCGGTTGCATCTACTTTATCGCCCATATCTGTCAACAGCTTTTCTGTTTGGAAGATAAGCGAATCCGCCTCATTTTTGGAATCAATCGCATCTTTGCGGATTCTGTCTTGTTCGGCGTAGATTTCCGCATCTTTAACGGCACGTTCAATATCGTCATCGGACATATTTGTGCTAGCGGCGATGGTTATATTTTGCTCTTTGCCTGTTCCCAAGTCCTTTGCAGAAACCTTTACAATGCCGTTCGCATCAATATCAAACTGAACTTCAATTTGTGGAACTCCGCGCGGTGCGGGAGCGATTCCGTCCAGACGGAACTGTCCAAGCGTTTTGTTGTCCTGTACAAATTGGCGTTCGCCTTGCACAACGTGAATGTCAACAGCTGTTTGGTTGTTTTCTGCGGTAGAAAACGTTTGCGTTTTGTTTGTGGGAATTGTCGTATTTCGTGGAATCAGCTTGGTTGCTACACGACCAATCGTTTCAATTCCGAGCGAAAGCGGAGTTACGTCAAACAGCACAATATCGCCAGTTCCCGCTTCGCCAGACATTTTGCCGCCTTGTATGCTTGCTCCGAGGGCAACGCATTCGTCGGGATTTATTCCCTTAAAAGGCTCTTTGTCGGTCAATTTTTTGACGGCATCTTGCACAGCCAAAATGCGCGTAGATCCGCCAACTAACAGCACTTTAGACAACTCGCTTGGCGAAACTTCCGCATCTTTCAAGGCGGTACGAGCGGGTCCCATTGTTGCCTCAACTAAATCGTGAGTAAGTTCGTCAAATTTGGCGCGTGTGATATTTATATCCATATGTTTTGGACCTTCGTTTGTGCTGGTTATAAACGGAAGATTTATATTGCTTGTGGTAACGGTTGACAATTCTTTTTTAGCTTTTTCGGCGGCCTCTTTTAGCCGTTGCACTGCCATTTTATCTTGGCTTAAGTCAACGCCTTCCAAATTTTTGAACTCGGTAACAAGAAATTTGATAATGCGGTCGTCAAAATCGTCGCCGCCGAGATGGTTATTTCCGCTAGTTGCAAGCACTTCGATAACACCATCGCCAATTTCGATGATAGAAACATCAAAAGTTCCGCCGCCCAAATCGTAAACCATAATTTTTTGTTCGTTTTCGTTGTCAAGCCCATAGGAAAGAGCGGCGGCGGTGGGTTCGTTGATAATCCGCTTAACATCAAGCCCAGCGATACGCCCTGCATCTTTGGTGGCTTGGCGTTGGCTGTCGGTAAAGTAGGCTGGCACGGTAATAACGGCTTCCGTAATGGTTTCGCCAAGATAACTTTCGGCATCTGCCTTTAATTTTTGCAAAATCATACTAGAAATTTCTTGCGGAGAGTAATTTTTACCGTTGATATTAGCTTTATAATCTGTTCCCATTTGCCTTTTTATGGAAGATATTGTATTATCAGGGTTTGTGATAGCTTGCCGTTTGGCGGTTTCGCCGACAAGCCGCTCATTCGCCTTTGTAAACCCTACAATGGACGGCGTTGTCCGTAAGCCCTCACTATTGGCTATTACTACAGGCTGTCCGCCTTCCATTACTGCCACGCAAGAGTTGGTTGTTCCTAAATCTATTCCAATAATTTTCGACATTTTTTGTTCCTCCTAAATTTAATAATTAAAATCAAAACCGTGGGTACTAAAACCGTGGGCGCTGCCCACACCCGCAAGGACGCGCGCGCCCTTGACCCGCATATTTTTTATGGTTGGGGGTAATTTATTTCAATTTATTTTTAGTTTGCTACTTTTACCATGCTTGGGCGAATTACTTTTGTGCGGTATGTGTAGCCTTTTTGCATTTCTTCGGTTATTTCATTTTGACCAAAATTTGGGTCTTCGGTGTGTGCTACGGCGTAATGTAGGTTGTGATTAAATGGTTGACCTATTGTTTCGATTGTTTCTACGCCGATTTCGGCTAGGTAATTTTCTAGTTGCCGTGCTATCAGCGAAACGCCTTGATAAAATGGCGTTTCGTCGGCTATTTCTGCAGCGGCGGCTAGTGCGCGTGTAAAGTTATCTATTATTGGGAGCAGTTTTTCCACGGTATTGTGTACGCCGTTGTCGTATGCACCCGATTTTTCTTTGATTGTTCGCTTGCGAAAGTTATCAAACTCGGCGAGGGTTCGACGGTAGCGATCGAGCAATTCTTCGTAATTTTGGGATTTTTCGCCGTTTTCTTCCGTTTCGTCAGCATCGATAATTTCGATGTCTTCGTCTTCATTTTCGGCGATTTCGTCAAATTTTTCGTTGTCCATGGGATTCACCTCCGTTTTGCTGATAATTTTTATAATTCTAGTGCAATAAGCACGGTGTTTATGTTAGCAAGCAAGCCATTCATAATGGAGATTGCTTGTTGGTAATTCATTCGCGTGGGCCCGATTATTCCTATTGTGGCGGTTTGTGTTTCGTCAAGGGCTTTTGCGGTCGCTAGCGAAAAATTGGCACTAACAATGCTACAATTTTGGAGCGACTCAATTTGATTTTCCGTGCCGATAATTACATGAACGCCGTCAGCAAAAGTATGATTAAACAAGTTGACAAGCAGTTCAATTTCTTCCAGAGCCTTAAAAATTTCTTGAACCTTGTCGCGGTCGGCAAACTCTGGAAACACCAAAAAATTGTTTACGCCGCTAGTGTAAATATTGCCAACCTCTTTTAGAGCATCCGCAAAAACGCCCAAAATTGGCATAACTAGCCGTGCGTGTTGCCCAAAAGCATCTAGCAAAATTTTAACCGTTTTTTTGTTGATACTTTGAATCGCTTTGTTTTGCAACGTATCGTTAAGAATTTTCGCAAGATCGGCGAGTGTGTTGTAATCTGGGGGATCTTGCACCATAACAATTTTATTTTTGACGGCTTTTGTATCGGTAATCCAAACTACGAGAATGCAACGCTCGTCCATGGGCATTAGTTGGATACTTTTTATTACAATTTTTTTTTCTTTCGGCTCGAAGACGATAGTTGCGTATTGCGTGAGATTGGCAATAGCTTTGGCGGTTTCTTGTAGCAGATAATCCACGTGGTGAATGTTGTTCATAATCATTCGTTGCAGATATACTGTTTCTTCGTTGGTAAGTGGGCGATATTTCATTAAACTGTTGACATAAGTTCGGTAGCCCAAATCGGACGGCACTCTACCTGACGAGGTGTGAAGTTGCGTGATAAGCCCCATATCTTCAAGGTCGCTCATCTCGTTGCGTATCGTGGCAGAGCTAATTCCAAAATCGTGCTTTTTGGCAATCGTGCGCGAACCAACAGGCTCGGCGGTGGCAATGTAATCGATGATTATAGCCTCTAAAATTTTTGTTTGCCGTAAGTTAAGTTTCATATCTCACTTCCTTTTGTGGTAAAACTGGCGTAATTAGTGGGTTATAAGTTTTTGTTAGCACTCTCTCTTGTTGAGTGCTAATTAAGTATAAATGATAAATTTCGATATGTCAATAGGGTTTGAAAAAAATTTTTTGTTTTTTTGTAGAAGTGTCAAACATAGGTTACAAAAAAATTTTAGTGATATAAAAAGGCGAAAGTTAAAACATAATAGCTAAAAATTTTGCCTGTCTGCCGACAGGCAGGCCAAAACCTCATTAGGGCTCTGCATATTTAAGCAAGTTTTGATAATGTCGTTAGAGAATTTATTGTAAGCTGCTATTTGTTTCCTGCCATGTTCTAGCGAATACATTTTTATCTTGCTATAGAATTGCAAGCCGTCGGTTCGATGTTGCCGCTCTACTTTGCCGTTGTGTCTTGGCGTTGCTATTCTTATTCGCTGATACTCTATATCCATATCCAATAACGCTTGCTCAAACAGTGTTTTGTGAGTGGATTTTTTTACTAACAGCGTGTTTGCCCGCCCCCGCCTGCCGGCGGGCAGGTGCCGGACGGGCAGGTGAACTCCGTCCCATTGTCCGTTTGCACTAATCGGATCGGAAACGGCATAACCTCTAGCACTTCGTCCAAAAATAACTTTGCGCTATACGTGCTTTTGTCATCGTAAATTTGACGGTGTACAAACCGTGTACATTCGTCTATTGCTGTAAACTGGTAATATGGATTTCCGTTGGTTATACAGCTTTTCGGCACATATTTTACGTCTATCTGTATTTTTTCACCAGGATAGCTTGCTCCCTGCCCGTCCCTGTCTGCCGACAGGCAGGAGGCAGACGGGTTGTGTAGGGTTTTGGCTCTTTTACAGGTTTTTTCTTTTTCTGTTCGGCATCGCTTAGTTTTTTGGCTATTCGCTTAAATCATGCATAGCTACGTTTGTAGCCCTTTTTTACTAGCATTTGAAATGCTAATATTAAATCGTTGTTTCCTATCTTTTTTAGTATTTTCTTTATAAGCCCTATTTCTTTTGCCTGCCCGTCCGGCAGGCGGGCCGTGTGAGCTTTTGGGCTGTTTTTTGGTCTACGGGATTGGTCTTTTAGGCTTTCTATCGTTCCATCGTATCTCTTTAGCCATTTATATACCGCTTTTCGACTTATTTTATATCTTACCTGCCCGTCCGGCAGGCGGGTCGCCGCCGTCTTTGCTGCTCCATGCTTTTTACCTGCCCGCCGAGCAGACGGGCAATATTTTATCATTCGTTGCCTATAGTGGGCATTTTGTGTTATTATATCCATATCAAGGTTTCCCCTTTTCCAGTAATATTTGCCATTTTTA
>JGI24700J35501_10930778_pt1 | contig 23507 bp, 19 predicted proteins | sample TergutTh196P1_FD_35501 | JGI IMG/M metagenome (IMG submission 35501)
CCCCGAGTTTTGTGGGCAAGGTTACTTATTTCTGAAATATCGCCGCCACGGTTTTTATTAATCAAACACTCCACCAGTTTCGGAAACTCAAAATCTGCCTCGCCAATCATTGCGTAGTCGATATTTTCGTCTAAAATCAGTTCCTCAAAGAGTTTTGTTAAGGCGGGTTGATTATTGGAATGGGCAAAGTTATAGTCGCGTGCCGTGTTTGTAACGTGATTGCCGCCCACGACAACGGGCGTTTGCGGGAGCAGATTTTTGGTGATTTTGGCGATATTTTTCGCCGAATCCGCAAGGCTGGAAAAGGTGATTGATATGCCCACAATGGCGGGTTCGGTTTGTCGGATAAACTCGGCTATCTGCTCGTCCGTTTCGCCGATAAGCACTGTGCTTCCCGTCAATTCTTGTTGGGTTTCGTACCCTTCAAGGGCTGTATCTCGTATTATGACCTCGTATCCTTGCTCGATTAGCACCGCCGCCAAAAAGCCTAAGCCAAGTGGGGGCTGTATGCGATTTATCCCGCCTTTTGTGCCTTTTATGTTTGGGGTCATTAAGAGTATTTTTGGGTTCATTTGATTCTCCTGTGCTTTAATAAACCATCCTCAATAGCTATGGGTTCTTAACGTTTGAGCATATCTAAAATCTCTTGGCGGGAAGGCATGGAATCGGTTGCACCGACACGCTGTACAGAAACGGCTGCAAGTGCGTTCCCAAACAGTACAGATTCCCAAATATCTTTACCTTCTAGCAAAGCAGTCAGTAATCCGCCGTTAAAGGCATCTCCCGCTCCCGTTGTATCAACCGCATTCACTGAAAACGGCGGCACAATTTCCTCTTTGCCATCGGACGAAACAAAGGCACCTTTGTCACCCATCGTTATAATAACATGCTTTACACCTTTATCTTTAAAATATTTTGCAGCACGAGAAGCCGAGTTCAAATCATACACAGCAACGCCGGTAATCGAGTCAGCCTCTACCTCGTTTGGTGTAACCATATACGCTTTCGATAAAAAATCATCGGTTACGGGCGAGTAAGGAGCAGTATTAAGAATAACTTTAGTTCCGTGCCGCATTGCAAGATCCATAACATGCTCATTTGCATCCTGATTAACTTCAAGCTGCAACAGTATGTACTCTGCCTCCTTTATTAGAGGCTCAATTCCCAAAATTTCCTCTGTAGATATGGTGGCGCTTGCTCCCGGAACAACAACGATTTGGTTTTGACCGGTATTTTCATCAACAGGGATTAGTGTTATACCTGTTTCCGCTTCATCGGAATAAAGCAGCTGGCTTTTATCCATGCCGGCTTCATCCATTGCTTTTATCGCAACTTCAGCCATGTTATCTCTGCCGAGCTTAGTAATCATAACTACATCGGCACCGGCTTTATGGGCAGCGACGCATTGGTTGAAACCCTTTCCTCCTGCTCCCATTTTAAATATAGACCCCTTAACTGTTTCACCGGGTCTGGGAAGGTGAGGTGCTCTTGCCATTAAATCTACAACAAAAGCTCCAAATACAAGTGATTTAGGCATATGTACTCCTTTCATGCGAAAAACGGGCGGATATAAAGATTTATAGCCATTCGCTTTTCTGCGAACAATGAGATGTGTTTTAATACAACTTCTGTATACACTTTTCTTTCGCTTGAAAACGCAATCGAAAACTACGTTTATATTATCGCAAAAAAGTTTACATGTCAAGCTGTTGGAATAGCGTGAGGTTTTTGGAGATCCCTATACTGTGCTTGGGAACCCCTTTCATGCGTTTGTCCTGACGCATTTTGGTTAAAATTTGACATCTTTTTTCCTGCGAAAAACTATAGTTTTCAAGGCTTACGAAGAGCTTATAAAAAAAGAGGGCTTCAAAAGACACGAATGTAACGATGTTAAAATATCCATTCTTAAAATAGTAAAAAAAATTGTTTTGACAAAAGAATATAGCTAAGAGTATAATTATAAACATAATCATAGTTGCATTTTGGATTTGATTAAAATCGAAGGAGGAAATTAAATGTGTAAAATTAAGAGAACTCTCACAAGCTGGGCTTTGCCTGCTATGACCTTTATGCTTGTATTTATACTTATTGCTTGCAGTGTCGAAGATAATAGTATAGCACATGATACGTTTACGACAACGCCTATTGGTAATGGGAATGATAACAACACCAACGCCTATGGGGATTTGCAAGAATCACCATCTGCAATAACTACTCCAACAGATGTAAATGTAAATAATACATCTGTTGAAACATTATATCCAAGTGTTCCATCTGCAAAAAATGTTGCCTACAAAAGGCATCCTTTTGCAACCGCATTGGTTGAATACTTTCAAGGTGGAGTAGAGGGATCACCATATTCAGCGTTTGACACATGGGCAAGAATTGTCGATGTTGATGGTGACGGAACACAAGGTGTCCTTGCATTAAGGCATGAACTTATGGAAGATTGGCCTATCCTTGTTGCTAGGGTATTTTACCTTATAGACAATGAATTATTTTATTTAGATCTCGAAAACGATGAAAATTTGCCAGAATTTCCACAAGTTGCTATAAACCAAAACGGAAGGTTAATCCAAAATGTTTCGTTTGGTCGATGGCTTTGGTCAGAAACTATTTTTGGTTTTGAGAACGAAAGATTAGTGCCTGTCATGACTGTTTTTTCTCATGCCTACGAAGGAACTGCTGAGGGTGGACAAACACATCACCTTTATTATGGAGGTTGGAAAGGCACATTACAATCAGCCACCATAATTGATTTTGAAGAATTTAAAAAAATAATTGAAATGTATGAGTTGCGTAATTACAATAGCCCTTGGGGACTAGCCGATGAAACAGATTTAATTCTTTCTTTATATTATTTTATTCCTGTATGAAAGGATTTATATTGTTTGCCCTAAGTGACTACACTAATTAACCTTATTTTATATCAAAATTTCTATTGGTTGTCAAATTTTATTTATTTTTGCACGCCAAAAGTGTGAAAGCTCTTAGAGTAAAGCTGATATTTTGTGGCAAGGCAAAAAAGCCATCAAGAATGGCCAATTTTTGAAGCGAGCTCAAGCAGAGTTTATCAGCCGGGAATCTATCACCGGAGATTCAGTCGCTGTAGGGAGTTTAACAAACTGTGTCAACAAATTCTTTGCATAAATCTCAAAATGTGGTAGAATATCACTAATTTTAAAACCATGGGCGAATTTTAGATAGAATTGCAGTAAGGAGTAATGCAATGGAGATTCCTTTGGATATATCAAAAATAATGTGTGCGTTGACCGATAAGGGATATGAGGCCTTTGTTGTTGGTGGTTGCGTTCGAGATTCCTTGTTGCACAAAAAGCCGAAGGACTGGGATATAACCACAAACGCGACTCCGGCACAGATGTGTAATGCACTGTCAGACTATAGACTAATTCCCACCGGGGAAAAATATGGAACAATAACTGTGCTGGTTGGCGGTATGCCCTACGAAATAACCACATATCGAGCTGACGGCAACTATAGCGATGGCAGGCGACCGGACAAAGTTACATTTTCTCAAAATATAGAAGAAGATTTACAAAGACGAGATTTTACAATAAATGCAATGGCATATAGCCACCACACCGGGCTAATAGACTTGTTTGGTGGTATGACTGACATAAAAAATAAAGTAATACGATGCGTTGGCAATCCAAAAGACAGATTTAAAGAGGACGCATTACGGATAATGCGGGCAATTCGTTTTGCTTGCCGTCTAAACTTTACCGTATCGGAAGATACTGTAACCGTTATATTAGAACAGGTCGACAATCTCAAACATGTATCCCAAGAACGGATAACTGGGGAGCTAATCGAAATTTTAAAAGCCAAAAACGAAAAAAACCGCCACTTAACAGAATATATAATAAAATCCACAATCCCGGAAATTTGCAAACGGGCAACCCATACCCCAAATATGTTTAACTATACAATGGATGGGATATTTATTGACAAAACAGGGGATATAGAAATACTGTTAGCCATTCTTTTTTGTGATAATTGTGCTGAAAAATCCGCAAAAATGGCACAAATAGTTTTGACCCGCATGAAATTTGACAACAAAACCATAAATAATGTATGCTACTTAATAAGAAATCACGACTTGAAAATGCAACCAAACAAAAGATATGCCAAAGGAATACTCAATAAATTTGGCTACGAAAAATCCCTTAAACTGTTGGAGTTTCAGATCTTACACAAATCAGCTCACAAGCACTCCATTGAAAAAAAAGAAGACTTTGAGCAATTTAGTGCTGACGCTGAAAATTTGAGAAATCTATGGCAGCAAATTATAGAAGACAAAGAAGTGTTTCAGTTGAAAGATTTGGCGATAAACGGCGACGATCTGATAAAATTCGGCATTCCCCAAGGCAAAAACTTGGGCAAAATTTTGTTGGAATGTTTGGAATATGTTATGGATAATCCCGAAAACAATAATAAAAACGACTTGTATAAGGAGGTTGTATGTACAACATTAAAAAAATTCCGGAACACATAGGCGTAATTCCCGACGGTAACAGACGCTGGGCTATAGACAGAGGCATGGAAAAAGGAGATGGGTACGCCTATGGTGTACGCCCCGGAATCGTACTGTGTGATCTTATGGCAAGCTATGGCGTTAAAGAAGTAACATTTTATGGGTTCACAAAAGACAACAACAAACGCCCAAAGCTCCAGCGAGATTCCTTTACCCAAGCATGTGTAGATTCTGTGAATGCGGTGGCAAACAAAGATGCAAATATTTTGGTAGTAGGCAACGAAAATTCTCCGCTTTTTCCCAACGAGCTTTTACCATACGCAAACAAACGGGTCAATTTTGGTAGCGGCAAAATAAACATTAACTTCCTTGTAAACTATGACTGGAAGCTGGATTTGGAAGTAGGTATAAAAAACAATAGCCTGAAAAATACAATGTCGAAGGATATAGCAAAGATAGATTTGATAATACGGTGGGGCGGCCGCAGAAGGTTAAGTGGTTTTTTGCCTGTACAGAGCGTTTATGCAGATTTTTTTGTGTTGGACAACTACTGGCCCGACTTCAAAGAAGAGGATTTTTTTGCAGCAATGGAATGGTATCAAACATGTGATGTAACATTGGGAGGTTGAGGAAGGTTGGCTTGTATAGCATGATAGTCAATTTTTTATTTTTATGCTATAATGGTGTAGTGAAACAAAAACAACTATAACAACCATAAAAAAATTATAATTTATAATGAGAGGTGTAATTTAATGATACGGCAAAGAGGTTCAGCACAGATGCGTTATAGCAAGGCAAAAAAACAAAACAATGAAAAGATTGTGTTGTTTGTGGTACTTGCATCTACTGTTTTAATGATTGGTCTTGCGGCTACACTTTTTTTAATTTTTAGAGCCGATCCTATACAGCCCAACATGGAAACAATCACATTCCACGACTATCACAATCTTGACCCGAACAGCTTGTATGTAGTGTTGGAAGGGGAATTGCTTGAGGACTTTACCCCCCTTAGCATAGCCGGGGAGATACATCTGCCCTATGACTTTTTGTTGCAACATTTTTCCAGCCGAACCAGCCCTCACTTTTATTGGGAACCGGAACTTGAACTGCTAACTGTAACAACACAAACAGAGCTAATACGTATACAGCCGGGGGCTGCGGAAATGTACTTAAACAGAGCACTACACCCTGCCGGGTTTGCATTTCAAAATATTGGGGGAGTGGCATATTTACCCCTTAGCTTTGTTGAGCCTCGGTTCGATATTAGGGCAAACCTTACCGCTAGCAATTTGCTTGTGTTGGACAACACAATGAGCTGGCAAACAACTACCCAAATAATAATGGAAGAAGAGGCTCACATACGCCATCTGCCGGATATACAGAGCTACATAGTAGAAACTATTCCAACAGGCGGTGTTTTGCATGTTTTTCCGGTAGAGATAGAAGTGTTGGACGAAGAAACAGAACAATACATTACAGTTATAATGGGAGAAGCCGAGAATTATACCAGGGTTAGAACGAGCAGCGGTGCAATCGGTTTTGTTTATAACGAGGAGATTTCAGAAGAAATGCAGTTTACAAGCGGGTATACTGTAGATGAGGGTATGCTTCCGCCTCTTCATTCTCATGAACCGCTAATAGTGGCATGGGATTTGGTGACAGTTTCTGCCGCTAACTATTTGCCTGCCACTCGTGTAGTACATCAGGGGGTAAATGTGATGGCTCCAAAATGGTTTCGGTTTGAAAGAGAATACTATACCGGAACATTGGAGAATATCTCATCGCTTGATTATGTAAACTGGGCTCACGCCAACGGTATGCAAGTATGGCCTCTGCTCTTCGATTATGAGGATCCCCAAGTTGCTACTCAAATACTTAGCCAAACATACTTGCGGGACTATGTGATAAATCAGCTAATGCAAGCTGCAATAACATACAACTTTGACGGAATCATGATAGATATAGAAGGCACAAACCCGAGCAACCAAGTATATTTTTTGCAGTTTTTGCGGGAGCTTTCACCGATAATGCGTGAGTACAACTTGGTATATTCTGCCGCTGTGTTTGTTCCCGCACCTTGGCGCGGAGCCTGGTTCAACCACGGCGAGATAGGGCGTGTGGTGGACTATCTTGCCGTTATGGCATACGATCAGCATGTGGCAAGCGTCGCCAATATTCAAGAGGATGCCACAGCCGGGCCAAACGCATCTATAGATTTTGTTCAAACGGCAGTGCGTGATTTGGTTGCAGTTATGGACAGCGACCGCATTATTTTGGGGCTTCCTTTTTATACTCGTATATGGTATATACGCCAAAACGAGTTTGGGCAGAATGTGTACGAACAGCGCCATGTTGGTATCCAGTTTGGACAGAGCTATTTTGCAGACGCAGGGGTACCACTGCAATGGTCGGAGGAATACGGCTCGTATTTTGCCTCTTTTACAACCATGGAAGGGGATCAAGAAGTAACTACGCTAGCTTGGGTGGAAACAGAGCGTTCTTTGGAGCTAAAGGCTAGGCTTGTGGAGCAGTACGGGTTGGCAGGCGTTGCCGGCTGGCAAAGATCCCTAGCTACACCGGGGGTTTGGGCAATGTTGGATTACGTAATCAGGCAATGATACATAGCAAATTAACTTTTCCTTTGAGGTTTCTATTATTATATGGATATATTTGAATATCAGTACAGCAAGCAAAAAGAACATAATGCTCCCCTGGCGGCAAAGATACGCCCAACTACATTGGAAGATTTTGTTGGGCAAAATGCAATTTTGGGAAAAAACACTACACTTTACAACGCTATTATAAACGATACCTTAACTAGCCTCATATTGTACGGTCCCACGGGAACAGGAAAAACCACTTTGGCTAAAATAATTGCTAACACAACAAAAAGTGCTTTTGTAGTGTTAAACGCTACAGCCGCCGGTGTAAAGGACATACGAGAAATTGTACAAGAAGCAAAAAACAGAATCACAATGCACAACCGCAAAACAACCGTGTTTATAGACGAAATACACCGTTTTAACAAAGCCCAACAAGATACCTTGTTGCCGTATGTAGAAGAAGGTACAATCACAATAATAGGTGCAACAACAGAAAACCCTTTTTTTGAGGTCAATCGTGCATTACTTTCACGCTCCATGGTTTTTACCTTTGAAACCTTGAGTGAGGGCGATATTAAAAAAATATTGGAAAGGGCAGTTGTATATTTACGACATTCGGGCAAAGAAGTAACGGTAGATGAAGATGCACTAAACTTTCTTGCGGAAATTAGCGGCGGTGATGCACGTTATGCCTTAAACGGGTTGGAAATGGCAATTTTGCAAGGCAGTACAATAAATGTAAAAAATCTGCAAGAGATATTGCAACGTCCGATAACATATGACAAAGCAGGCGATGGGCATTACAACACCATATCTGCATTTATAAAAAGTATGCGGGGGAGTGATCCTCAAGCGGCAGTTTTTTATTTGAGTCGCATGTTAAAGGCAGGGGAGGATCCTCGTTTTGTAGCCCGCCGCATGATAATTGCCGCATCGGAAGATATAGGGAACGCAGACCCACAGGCACTTTTGGTTGCAACGGCGGCGGCACAGGCAGTAGAACATGTGGGGATGCCGGAATGTCGGATAGTTTTGGCACAAGCCGCAACATATTTGGCAACAGCACCAAAAAGCAATGCGGCGTATATGGCAATAAACACAGCAACAGAGGACGCAGACAAACCCATAACAATACCGCCGTATTTAAAGGGTAAAACTTTCTATGACAACCCCCCGCAGTATAAATACCCCCACAGCTACCCAAACGGTTACGTACCACAGCAATATCTGCCGCAAGAGCTGGAGGGAAAAATGTACTACCAACCAAAAGATATTGGCTATGAAAGAAAAATAAAATCGTATTTGGAAAATATAAAAAATATAGGAGCGAGCAAATGAGCAAAATACCTACAAGAGAAGAAGCGTATCAACTGCTTACCCAATACACAAAGAGCGAATCTCTTATCAAGCACGCCCTTTCTGTGGAAGGCGTTATGCGGCACTATGCCAAAAAGCTAAACGAAGATGTGGAATACTGGGGTGCTGTAGCCCTAATGCACGATTTGGACTATGAACAGTACCCTGATCAACATTGCAAAAAAGTTGTGGAAATATTGGAGGAACATGGTATAGACAGCGGCATGATAAGATCTATAGTTTCCCATGGTTACAATATTTGTTCTGATGTAGAGCCGACTCATATAATGGAAAAGGTGCTGTATACAATAGATGAGTTAACGGGGCTTGTTACTGCTGCTGCTTTAATGCGTCCGTCAAAGTCTGTGATGGATTTGGAATATAGTTCATTGTGGAAAAAATACAAAAATGTCAAGTTTGCCGCAGGGGTAGACAGAGCCATAATAGAAAAAGGTTGCCAAATGTGGGACGCAGACTTAAAAGAAGTTATAGAAGAGGTGATAGTTGCCATGCGTGGCATAGCTGATGATATTGGATTGGGATAAAAAATTGTCGTGAAATCAAGTTAGTCGGAATACAATATGGTTTTCAAAGTGTTTTTTAAAACGGAATAATTGCATATCTTTAAAATATACAAATTTTCTTTAAAAATACCCTATATTTTCAGTGTGCTTTATGGTATATTGGTGAGTACTAGATTATTCCCTAATTTTAAAGGAGGACACACAATGAAAAAAATGAAAGTACCGGCAATTTTTGTAACCTTTTTAGCTATGGTGTTGCTATTTCCTTTTGGCTTTAGTGTACATGCCGAAGAATCCGATGGTCAACTCTCTTTTGTTTACCACACAGTACTATCAGGAGAAACCCTAAGCACAATAGCTCAAGACATGATGGGTGCTTCATCTCCATCGAATATCAATGCGTTGCTTGAAGCCAATAACTTCCCAAGCCCAACCACGAGGGTATTAGTAGGTTCCATTATAAGAGTGCCTATTATTGATCCCAGGGTTGGCCCCGTTAGTGCAGAGCAAATTGTATCTATGATGGGTGTGGGTTGGAATTTGGGCAACACCCTGGATGCCCACCCCCACGGCAACGAAGAATACATGCATCCGGATGTGCCGTTGGATGTGTTAGAAACACTTTGGGGCAACCCGGTAACTACACTAGAAAACATTACGGCAATTAGGGAAGCCGGTTTCAACACAATACGTATACCTGTTACTTGGTATAACAAGCTGATCGGCGACGATAACTTTACTGTACGCCCAGACTGGATGGACAGAGTTCAACAAGTTGTAGACTACGCTGTGGAAAACGATTTTATTATAATAATCAACACTCACCACGACGAGCGTTTGTTTAGCCTTTTGGACGAAGAAATGGACGAATCACTAAGGGCTTTAGTTTCTCTTTGGGAGCAAATTTCTGAAAGGTTTAGAGATTATAACCACATGCTTATTTTTGAGGGGCTAAACGAGCCTCGCACAATAGGTAGCCCTAATGAGTGGGGAGGAGGAACACCGGAAGAACACGTTAATATAAACACATTAAACCAAACATTTGTGGACACGGTGCGAGCCTCCGGCGGAAACAATGTAACACGTGTACTGATGGTTCCGACTTATGCTGCAGCAGCAATGCCCCTTGCCATAGAGGGTTTTGAAATGCCAACAGATCCGGTTAACCAAGTAGAAAAAATAGCTGTTTCCATACATACGTATGCACCTTACTGGTTTGCATTGCATCTTGGGGATGCCCGCCAAATGGAATGGGATCCGGAAAACCCGGACGACACCGGACCTATCGTATGGCACTTTGGGCTACTGTACGATGCCTTTATAAGCAACGGTATACCCGTAGTGCTTGGCGAAATGGGTGCGTTAAACCGTGACAATCTGCAATCTCGGGTAGACTGGACGTACTTTTACACACGCCACGCCGGATCAATGGGGATTCCTGTAATATGGTGGGACAATGGACGTAGTTACGGCGTATCGCTGTATCCGGCGGACGGCGACTTTTTCGGCATACTGGAACGTAGCGACAACACCTTCCCCTTCCCCGAAATAATAGACGCTCTTTTGAGAGCTATAGAATAGCCTCGGTTTAAGAAAATAAGAAAACAAAAAAATCCGTTTCGACTTCAACTGAAACGGATTTTTTTATCGGTTGTAAGACTGATAGGAGGTGTAGGGTGATTTTCCCTGCTGCTCGTTTTCGGCAAAGCCATTGCACCGCTAGCACCAAATGCTTTTATCCCTTCGGGTGTCATGTTAAAGCTAGGGACTATGACAGCTCTGTCAAAACTCTCTCTAACATCATCAGGAGCATCTGTTTCCTCAACGTATTTGATTTGCTCGCTCATAATATTTTCTCTCCTTTCGCCAATGTCCTGCACCAAAAATGCGGATTTTATTATCTCATTTTTTTCATTTTATGGCAAGACACAAAAGCAACCCCTGCATATCTTCGGTGATACAGCAGGGGTTGCTTTATTTTTTAATTTAAGTTTCGCAATTTAAGTTTTTTAATAGCACTAACTATCCCATTCAAACTTAACAATGCTACCGGTATCTACATTGATGTACATTTCAACAAGTGGTCGTCTGCCGCCTGTCATTCTGAACTCTAGTTCCCAAACCCACTGGTTTCGTTCCCAATCCATGCCGGAATCTCTGCGGAAAGTGCCTGTGTACCCTCTTCTGGCAATTTCTTCGTAGCCAATTTCTATAGCTCTGCTAAGAGAAATGGCAGGGTTAGATGGACGATTCCCTCTGTTGTGGGTTGGTGAAGGACTTGCAACCGGAGCCGGTGTTGGAGCAGGGGTTGGTGCCGGGGTCGGAGCCGGGGTTGCTACAGAAGCACCACTACTCCCGCCGGGAGCTTGAATAAACGCACCTGTGGTTACGTCTATATAAAACTCATAGCTCCTGCCTGGACCATCAAACTCAACACTCCATACCCATGATCCTCTTTCGATGTCCATGTAAAGATAGTCAAAACGAGCGTTTGTTACACCTATGTATACCAAATGATCACGAGCTAACTCTACTGCCCGTTGTGCAGATATTGCAGGGTTGGCAGGACCGCCAGTCCTTGCAGCAGGCCTTGGCACTACATTGGCGGGAATGCTTATAATTTCGGATGCGGCTACCTGTGGTGCTGCCGGAACCGGGGTTGGAGCTACCGATGCCGGTGCTGTTTCAGCTTGGTTTCTTATTAAAATCTCAATAAGTGCGCGAAGATCTTGAATCTGTCTTTGCAAGTCTTCTGTCTCTGTTGCTGTTTGTGCTTGAACCACTGTTGGTGTAAGTTGAGTGCCGACAAAAAGCACAAAACCACCCATCAAAACAAAAGTTGCGACAATGGTTGCTACTGTTAATACTTTTTTCATAAAATTGCCCTCCTAAACTAAAATTCATACTTGAAACCTTATATACATATATTCTACATTAGTCTTTTGATTTTGTCAATAGCTGGTGAAAGCACTATAAAAGTACTGTACTTGGATAATTTCAAAAAACTTGAACATTCACTACAAACATGCTATAATTGCAATAGTCTGAAGTGTTCGACAACCTATTGTTTTGAACCTACACTACTTTTAAGGGAGTTTAATATCTTTGCTCTAACATCAAGCCTCACTTTTGTTTTTTAATGAAAGTTTTAGTGGAAGATGGGAAAAGCAAATGCAAACACCCCCCTAGCTTATGCTAGGCGTCAAAAAATTAGGAACGGCACTTCGGATTTTTTCTATATTTCAATAATAGTTTAGATAGCTATAATTATAATATAGTTAAAATAATATAGTTAAATTTTGGGTCACACTCTAAACTTGTCAATATATTTCGGTTGGCTCCGTTCCGGGGCCAACTGAAATTATGAAAGATTCTTGGATTCGGCACTCATCTAATTATAGCAGTTCCGTTTTGAATTAGCCCTTTAAGCCCTTTAAATTAAAGAAAGTTGACAGAAAGTAGCAAAAAATTTCACAAGGAGCAACCATTGTACAGAATAGGTTTTGATAACGAAAAATATGTAAATATACAATCAGAAAAAATTTTAGAGAGGGTAAACAACTTTGACAAGTTATACCTGGAGTTTGGAGGCAAGATATTTGAAGATATGCACGGTTCTCGGGTTTTGCCCGGGTTTGAGCCGGATATTAAAATAGATTTGCTAAAACGGTTAGCAGACAAAACGGAGATTGTGTTTGCAATAAACGCCATAGATATAGTTCAGAATCGTATGCAGGGGGATCATGGCACAAACTACGCAGACCATCTGCTATATCTCATAACCCGCCTGCAAGCAAACAACCTGTTTGTTAGCAGTGTAGCAATTACCCACTACAGCGAACTTATTGCAATACAACAGCTAAAGCGGCGTTTGCACAAACTTGGCATAGCTGTCTATACCCATTATGTTATCCCCGACTATCCATATAACCTTAATTTAATAATGAGTGAAGATGGTTTTGGTAAGAATGACTACATAGAAACTACTCGTCCTCTTGTTGTAGTTTCCGCTCCGGGTAGCGGTAGCGGCAAAATGGCGACGTGTATGAGCCAGCTATATCACGAATTTATACGAGGCATAAAGACCGGTTATTCCAAATTTGAAAAATTTCCCGTTTGGAATTTGCCCTTGAATCATCCTATCAACCTAGCCTATGAAGCCGCAACCACAAATATTATGGATCAAAACATGATAGATCCCTTTCACCTGGAGATTTATGGAGAGTCTACCGTAAATTACAATAGAGATATAGAGGCGTTTCCCGTGTTAAATGCCATGTTCGAAAAAATTTGGGGGAAATCTCCTTATCGCTCCCCAACGGATATGGGCGTAAATATGATAAAAGAGTGTATCACAGATGAAGATGTTTGCAAAAACGCCGCTAAACAAGAGATTATACGAAGGTATTTTAAACTTATTTGTGATGAGTATGTATACGGTGGGATGAGGCAAGAGATACAGAAGCTCGAGTTTTTGATGAAAGCTGCCGACACGGTAGAAACAGACAGAGCTGTGGTGCCGGCGGCAAGGAGCAAAACAGCACAAACCGACTCCCCCGCAGTTGCAATAGAGTTGCCCTGTGGCAAAATTGTAACTGGAAAAACAACTCCGCTTCTTAGTGCAGCCGCCTCTGCTTTGATAAATGCACTAAAGGTTTTGGCGGATATAAGCGATAATGTGGACCTCATCTCTCCAAACATGATTGCTCCAATACAAAATTTGCACCACAAATATTTGGGAAACAAAAACCACCTGCTACAAGTGAATGAGGTGCTAATGGCACTAAGTATCAGCACTGCTACCAATCCGATAGCTACAATGGTTTTGGACCAAATACCCCACCTAGCAAACAGTCAAGCCCACGCCACAACTTTACTAAACCAAGAGGTGGTGGGAACTCTAAGGGATTTGGGTATAACCGTAACATGCGAGCCGGAAGAAACATAAAAAAAGGGGGATTTATTTTGCAAAATATACTGATTGCTGACGATAACAAACAAATCGTTTTTATATTAGAAGAATATGCAAAAAAAGATGGTTTTACCGTTACTATCGCCGGTGACGGAGAAGAAGCTCTCAAAAAAGCTCTAAATGACCCATTTGATATAATTTTACTCGATGTGATGATGCCTAAAATGGATGGGTTTGCCGTTTGTAGAGAAATACGCAAAAATTCTACCGTACCCATTATTATGATTACTGCTCGCAGTGAAGATTTTGAACGAATAATGGGGCTAGATAACGGTGCAGACGATTATATAGTGAAACCTTTTTCTCCCGGAGAGGTTATGGCGAGGATACGTGCCATATTACGCAGGATTGGCAAGGATGGAGGCACAAAAATCTTTAATTTTGGCAGCCTTTCAGTTAATTTGGACGAATATATAACTAAAGTTAACGGAAAAAAAATTGCTCTAACAAAAAAGGAAATGGAGCTTCTGTGGATTCTTGCCACTAACAAAAACAAGGTTTTTTCCAGGGATCAGCTGTTAAACAGCCTGTGGGGATACGACTATTTTGGAGATGATCGCACCGTAGACTCTCATATAAAGAGGCTTAGAGCCAAACTGGGAAAAGTTCCTCATCCTGATTGGGATATAAAGACAATATGGGGTGTGGGGTATAAGTTGGAAGGATGAGGTACAATACTATGAAAAACAAAAGATTAGCTCGTTTGGTTCTGTATTTTGTAACTTCTTTTGTTGTATTTGCATTTATAATTGGTGTTGTTTTTTCTACCCTTTTTTCTCGGCACAATGTCGAGGTTCATAAAGCTGAGCTAGAACGCCAGTCTGTTAGTGTAGCCGGCATTTTTTCCGAAATGTTGGAGACGAGTTTTGGGGGCAATATGAGCATGGGTCGCAGGATGGGAATGGGCGGCGGCGGTATGGGCGGTATGGGCAGTATGGGAATTATGTTGAACACTTTTAACACACATTTGCAATTAATAGAGGAGATTGTGCAGTGCAGTGTTTGGATTGTTGATCAAAACTTACGGCAAGTAGTTTTTGGTCATAGGCATATGCAAATAAGAATGAATAGCCAAGACCTGCCGGCAAATGCAGAGCAGGTAATTCTGGATGCACTGGATGGCAGAGTTTCTACCGTAGAGATTTTTAGCGATTTTTTAGAAATACCTTCTATCACGGCTGCCGCCCCAATAATTTTGAACAATGGAGAGATTATTGGTGCGATATTGCTCCATTCATATGTATCTAATGTAGAAACTGTTACAGTCGGCGGCCTTTCTCTTTTAGTGTACAGCATGACGGCCTCCATATTTGTATCGACTTTAATGGCTACTTTGCTTGCAACCCGTTTCACAAACAGGGAAAGTACAAAATTGGACAAACTTCGCAGAGACTTTGTAGCTAATATTTCCCACGAGCTGCGTACCCCAATTACAGTTATCCGTGGTTCATTAGAGGCTCTTAGAGATAGGGTAGTAACCGAGCCTGTCAAAGTTGAAACACTCCATAATCAAATGCTGACAGAAACAGTTCATTTGGAGCGTTTGGTATCGGATTTATTAGATTTGGCACGGTTGCAGAACACGGACTTTGTTATAGAAATGCAGCCTACAGATTTAAAAAGTATAGCAGAAGATGCCGTTCACAGTATGAGGGGTGTTGCTGACAGCAAAGGGGTACACATAGATTTTGTTTGCGATGCTGATAGCTTTTCGGTTTTGGGGGATTATGGGCGTTTACGCCAAATGTTGGTTATAATTTTGGATAATGCGATAAAATTTTCTGATACAGGAAAAACGGTGGACATTGCATTAGCTAAACATGGTAAAACAGCGGCAATAACTGTGCAAGACGAAGGTTGCGGGATAGACCAGGGTGATCTGCCTCACATTTTTGAGCGATTTTACAAACAACCGAATCAGCAAAACAGGATGGGAACGGGGCTTGGGCTACCAATCGCCAAACAGATAGCCGACAGGCATAACATATCTGTAGACGTTAAAAGTTTGCAAGGGAGTGGAACAAAAGTTGTTTTGATATTTAAAAACTCCCAGACATTTAAAAACTTATAAAGTTCATAAAAATACAAAATAAAAAACATATTTTTGACACAAATAGGGTTTATAATATTAATATCAAAGAAGATATTAAACAAAAAAACAAAAACAAGAAAAGTAAATTTTGCCAATAGGAGGAATTATTATGAAAAAAATGAGAAAGATAATGGCGGTAGGTTTAACCCTTGTAATGGTACTGGGTTTTACCAATTCAGTTTATGCAAACCGTAGATTTGCACATCACAACAACGTACATCGCAACAACGTACACCACAGCAACATGTTTACACCTGTTAGCACAGCCCAGTTTTTCACAGAGGACGGTTTTCCTGTGAACTGGCAAGGTGGTTTTAGGCAAAACGTTTCCGGCGACTGGCAGTTTGGGCGTGGTTGCTGGTTTGTGGATGCCGATGGCAACGTAGTAAGTGCCTGGGGTTCCAGAATGTTTGACGCAGCCGGAAACCCTGTTCCCGGTGGTTACTTTGGTGGCGGTTGCTGGGGTCCGGGTGGTTGCTGGCGCTGGCAACAATAGGCAACACTAAGCAATACAATAATAGAAAAGTAATAATAAAAAAGCGATGATAAAAATAGGGAGATACACTCCCGAACCTCTTGATTAAAACTTTCGATTAAAATTAGAAACTTTCTTCTTTGTGAGGGTTAGCTACCCTCCGGAAGTGCAAAAATGCCGGTGAAGCACCGGCATTTTGTTTGTGTGTGGGTGGTACCCACAAAAAAATAACAGTCCTCATAACGTTTGTTATGGGGGTTGTTATTTTTTTATATACAGCATTGCAACAGTAATTATAGAGATTACAGGCAGTTGAAACTTATAGGTTGCAATAGATTGCAATTTATAAGTTTTTATGTTATTTTTAAAAAAACTTGCTATATGCTTGCATACAGATTATAATACTTTTGCAAGGAGAAAATAATATGAGAGATATGGAGATAAACAAACACCACAATCAAGACAAAGTTTTCAAAGAAGCCCTGGATCTATTTTTAAACAAAAGCCTTGACTTCTTTGGTATAGAGCAGATACTAACCGAGATACTAAGCACAGAAACAACGGAAACAACCACAAAAAAATCCTTTGCGGATAATGCTTTTAAAACCGCAACAAACGAGGGCGTTCATTTTGAAAGTGAAGCAGATATAAGCGAAGCCGATTTGATACGCTTCTGCTCTTCAAATATAGATTTGACAAGAAAGCATAAACTGCCGTTTACCACAATAATACTAACACCAAAAAGACCAAAGCATACCTACTATAACAAAGGTTCAATCAAGTTTATGCCGAAGATTATAGTGCTTAGCGAACTAAATGCAGATGCTGTACTAGAAAATTTTCACAACGGCAAACCCATAAATGAGCTAGAGATGATATATCTGCCACTCTACTCAAGTAAAACAAAAACAAAAGCCGAACTGCTAGATGCAGCTATAAAAATAGCTAGTGTGTCAAAATATAAAGATAAAATTTTTGCACTACAAACACTGCTTATGTCCACATTTATGGACAGAGAAACCCTGTTAGAGATTTTGGAGGACAATATGTTTAAACTAGAAAATAACCCCGCTATAGAGTTTTTTATACAAAAAGGCATGGAAAGAGGTAGGGAAGAAGGTATACAACAAGGCATGGAAAGAGGTATGCAACAAGGTATAGCGGAAGCACAAAGAAAATCGATAGCGGTTATGCTCAAGTACAATTTGCCTGTAGAAGGAATCGCTAAAGAGTTGGGTGTAAACACAGAAATAGTTGAAGAGGTTCGCTCGAATATGAATAGCGAACATGTGGGAGAGTAACCCTTGTTCAAAACACTCAAAATCGGTTCAGACAGCACCACAATTTACAGTGGTGCTGTTTTTGACTTTCAAACTCAATGCCTTTTATGCTTCAACTTCCAGTTCGTTGCCCATATACATTTCATAATATCTGCCCTTTTGTGCCAATAGTTCTTTGTGCGTCCCTTTTTCTATAATGCGGCCGGCTTCCATTACTACTATTACATTTGCATTTTTTACCGTGCTAAGGCGATGGGCTATTACAAAAACGGTACGCCCTTCCATTAACTGATCCATACCCTTTTGTACTATCAACTCTGTGCGAGTATCTATGCTGCTGGTGGCTTCGTCTAAAATCATTACGGGAGAGTTGGCGACGGCGGCTCGGGCTATACTTAACAACTGGCGTTGTCCTTGGCTTAGCTCCGCCCCTGCATCTGTTAGCACTGTGTCGTACCCCTTTGGCAATAACTCTATAAAATCGTGGGCGTTTGCTAGCTTGGCAGCTTTGTACACTTCTTCGTCGTTGGCTGTTAAGTTGCCGTACCGTATATTTTCCCTTATAGTGTCTGTGAACAGATTAGTATCTTGCAAAACCATACCCAAAGAGCGGCGCAAGCTAGGTTTTCCGATTTTCATAATATCTACACCATCGTAAAATATGTGTCCTTTTTGGATTGTGTAAAAACGATTTAACAAATTTGTTATTGTAGTTTTGCCTGCACCTGTAGCCCCAACTATTGCCACTTTTTGGCCGGGATTGGCGTAAAAATTGATTTGGTTAAGTACAGACTTGTCATCACTATATCCAAAATCTACTCCTTCCAATGCAACGCTCCCTCGCAGTGGGATTTCTTTGTTGCCATCTTTCCAAACCCAGTTTTGTCCCTGTTTTACTAGAGTTACATGCCCCTCGTCTTCCTCCGGTTTTTCGCCCATTACCTCAAAAATACGTCCTGCCCCCGCCAGTGCCATAATAATGCTGTTAATCTGCATTGCCAGATTGCTGAGAGGCATGGAAAAAGCACGGCTTAGCTGTAAAAAACTGGCAATAGTGCCGAGGGAAAGGGCGGTAAGCCCTACGGGCAAAAACCCACCTGGGTTTGTTACTATAATCCCGCCTGCGATGGCAATAACAACATATTGCAAAGAAGCCATGTTTAACATAACGGGTAAAAACATGTTGGCGGCAGTATCGGCCTTTGCAGAGCTGTGGCGAAAATCCTCGTTTACTATATCGAAACCATCTTTGCTTTCTTTTTCGTGGTTAAACACCTTCACAACTTTTTGGCTACCAACCATCTCCTCTATATGGGCAGTCAGCTTGCCCGTTACCTCTTGCCGTATTTTGAAATATTTTGAGCTTTGCTTGCTTAACCGAGTGATAAATACAAAGTTTATGGCAATCATCAAAATAACAACAACGGTTAGGGTGAATGACATATAAATCATCGCTATAAATGTTAGCGAAAGGGATAGCAATGTTGTCACCACAACAGAAATGCTCTGTCCTATCAGGTTACGCAGGGCATCCACATCGTTGCTGAAACGGCTTATAAGATCGCCGTGGGGGTTTTTGTCAAAAAAACTTATGGGGAGCTTTTGTAAATGGACAAAAAGCTGATCTCGTATTACTTTTTGTACTCCCTGTGATATTGTTATCATCATGCGGTTAAAAAAAAGTGTGCTGAGCGCTCCTGCCAAATATATCGACCCCATTATAAAGAGGGCATATAAAAGCGGAGTGAAAATAGGGGCGGGATCCCCCACCAAAGGCAGGATAAAATCGTCTATTAAAATTTCCAAAAACAAAGCCCCTGCCACATTTGCCATGGAGCTGATTACTATAAAAAACAACACGAGCAAAAACTTATATTTGTACGATGCCATGATATATGACAGTATGCGTTTTATGGTAACCAAAGGTTTTTCTTTTAGTGCCGTTGCCCTGCCTGTCCTTACGTCTGTCGTCATTCTTCCCCGTATAATAAGACTACACCTCCTATATAGCAATTCCGCTTTTATTCCCTGTCCTCTTCTTTAGACTGAGAGTTATATATTTCTTGGTAGATTTCATTTGTGGCCAATAGCTCTTGATGGGTGCCTGAAGCAATTATTTTTCGGTTATGCATAAGCAATATGGTGTCTAAGTTTTGCACTGTAGATATTCTTTGCGAAATTATTATTTTTGTTGTGGTAGGGAGCGTTTCTTTTATCGACTTTAAAATCTCCCCCTCTGTTGAGGTGTCTACGGCACTGGTGCTGTCGTCAAAAATAATAATCTTTGGGCGTTTTAGTAATGCTCTGGCGATGCACAATCGCTGTCGTTGCCCACCGGAGAGGTTCACTCCACCCTGGTCAATATACGTTTCGTATTTATCCTCTAAACCCATTACAAAATCGTGAGCCATTGCCATTTTGCAGACCTGCTCCAACTCCTCTTGGGTAGCGCTTGTGTTACCCCATTTTAAATTTGCAGACACCGTTCCCGTAAACAGCGTGTTTTTTTGCAGCACCATACTAACATGATTACGCAAGGTAGCCATGTCCAGTTGGCGTACGTCTATCCCGCCCACTTTTATTGCCCCTTGCACCGTGTCGTACAGGCGTGGTATAAGTTGCACAAGGCTTGTTTTGGAACTGCCCGTACCGCCTAGCACCCCAATGGTTTGCCCGCTTTTTATGTGCAAGTTAATATCCTCAAGCACTAGCTTTCCCGGTGAATACCCAAAACCTACATTTTCAAATGTAATATCTCCGTTTGGTATTTCTGTTATTGGGTTATCCGGGTTTTTTAGCACTATTTCTTCATCAAAAACTTCTACGATACGCTCGGCAGAAGCACGGCTCATAGCCAAGTTTATAAACAGCATACTTATCATAATCAGGGCAAAAAGAATGTGGTTTATGTATATAATAAGGCTCATTAGTTGCCCTATGCTCATGCCGTGTATTACGATGTGATGAGCCCCAAACCATGCCAACAAAATGGTGCAAAGGTATATTGCAAACTGCATGGTGGGGTTAAAAAAAGCGACTATTTTTTCTGCTTTTGTGAAAGTGTCTTGCATATTTTTGGACACTTTTTTTAGCTTTTCCGTTTCAAAATCTTCTCGCACAAAGGATTTTACAACACGTATTCCTTTTAGGTTCTCTCCTATTGCACTGTTTAGCTGATCATAGGTTTTTAGCGCTTTTCTGAAAAGGGGAAAAGCAATGCGAATAATTATATAAATCAATATTCCGAGCAAGGGCAGTACAAAAAGAAAAATCAGTGCTAGCTGCGAGTTAATCCTAAACGCCATAAACAAAGAAAAAAGCATGATAAGCGGGCTACGGCTACAAACCCTAACCATAAGACTAAACGCACCATGTATGCTGGATATGTCTGTTGTGAGCCTGGTTATAAGGCTCGCGGTACTGAATTTATCTATACTTTGGAAAGGAAAGTTTGTGATGTGATAATACAGATCCTTTCGCACATTTTTTATGAACCCCGCCGACGCACTTGCCAAAAATCTTGCAGAAACAAGACCCAAACAAAGTGACAGTAGCGATGCCCCTACCAGCATCCCTCCAACGCTTAGGGTTGCGTTCATATCCCCCGGAGTTATGCCGTAGTCTATAATGTTTGCCATAAGGTAAGGTATAAGCACTTCAAGCACTGCAGCCATAACCATTGTGCAAACAGAAATTATTATATCTTTTTTGTACTGTCTAACACAACCTGCAAGTCGTTTTATCATTGTATTTAGATCTCCCTCCTGCCTTCTAGCGCTCGGGCTAGGGTTATATCGTCTACATGTTCCAGATCGCCGCCTATGGGAACCCCGTGTGCTATGCGTGTTACCCGCACAGTGTCTTTTAAAAGGCGGCTAAGATATATTGCTGTTGCCTCTCCCTCTACATTTGGGTTTGTAGCTATTATTACTTCCTGAACATCACCCGTTAGTCTGGCTAATAGCTCTTTTATACGCAAATGCTCCGGGGTGATACCTGCCATTGGAGATATGGCTCCCTGCAACACATGGTACAGCCCCCTATATTCTTTTATGCGTTCGTAAGCCGCTAAATCGCGGCTATCTTCTACTACCATTATTGTGGTGTTGTCTCTTTTTGTGCCGGAGCAAATGCCGCAGGGGCTAATATCGGTTATTGTGCAGCACTCTTGGCAGTAGCGCACCGTTGCCTTTGCTTGGGATATAGCCATAGCTAGAGCCTGAACCCTGCTTTCTTCCATATTGATTATGTGGAAAGCAAGCCTGGCCGCCGATTTTGCACCAATCCCCGGCAGGCGGTTAAGCTCGTCTATCAAACGCGCTATATTGTTGCCGTATACATTCATAGCATAAGTCTATAATTTGCCTCGATATGCCTCTCTGTTCTAAAAAGGTAAACCGGGCATACCCCCTCCTGTTATTTTTTCCATTTCACTTGTGTATAATTCGTCGGCTTGGCGTACAGCTTCGTTTACTGCGCTCAATATCAAGTCTTCCAACATTTCCACGTCATCGGGATCAACCACGCTCGGATCTATCTTTATTTCCTTTAGCTCTTTTTTGCCGGAAATAATGACTTTTATTGCACCTCCGCCGGAGGAGATTTCCAGGGTTTTGGCTTCTAACTCCTCTTGTAATTTAACTACTTGGCGTTGCATTTTTTGTGCCTGTTTCATGAGGTTGCCCATGTTCATGCCGCCCATACCTTTCATATTTTTAACCGTTCCTTTCTGTTAGTTGTTTTATTGAATTTTTTCGTTGGTTTTTCCATTGATTCTTTTGCTGATTTTTTTGTTCACATTTACATATTATACCACCAAGTTAGGTTTTTGTCTATAGTTGATGAAATCGATTCAAAAATTGGTTCGAGAAATTCGGGGGGAGGGGTGCGGAGGACGGCGGTATAATGGCGTTTTGGCACAAAAACAGAGCCGTTCTGATGCGAACTTACACACTCTTTATGTGTTACTTTATGGCTGAAGCGATGTGTGGGTGTGGTGGTTTTGATATGGTTTTTTGATTTGATTTTCGTGCCTGATTTTTTTGTCAAAGAAATGTAATAATATTATACAACGGGTGGTGTGGACAAAACAAGAGAAAGTTGCGATTTTTGCGATTTCACCGCTCTTGACATTATTTTAGCTGTGTGGTAAGATTATTTTCTAATTATAATGAATTTAGGGGGTTGACTAACCATGCATAAATTGTGTACAATGTTGAACGGGTGGACACACACACACACACACACACACACACAGCTCCGCTAGTGAAAGTTATACAAAGGTGCGTGTTTTGCCCATTATTTACGCTATTACCGAGGATATTATCGAGCATGTTTAGCTGATGTCTAAATGTGGTCGGTTTTTTTGTGATTTTTTCGTACAAGATAAAAAAGGCTGCGTCATAACCAAATTCAAAGCCTAAACCCCGGCAAACCTCCGACAGGAGCCAAAAAAACGGGGGTCTGGGGGCTGGTCCCCAGCGGGGTGTGGGGCAGAGCCCCACGGTTTTAGATTTAGACGAAGCCAAACTAAAAAAAGGAGCAATGTTGCAATGAAAAGAATTATACTAACCGCTGCCAAGACGGAGTTTGAGGATTATATATATTATAAGCCGACCGTGGAGCAGGCTATCCAGGCGCACAAGGACGTTATTGATCTGAACAGCGACAAGCTGCGCATAGTGCAGTATTTGCACCAATTTTCTAACCG
>JGI24700J35501_10930777_pt1 | contig 23440 bp, 19 predicted proteins | sample TergutTh196P1_FD_35501 | JGI IMG/M metagenome (IMG submission 35501)
CGAATATGTGCACCATCTACATCCGCATCAGTCATAATCACAATTTTATGATAACGTGCTTTTTCTAAATCAAAATCATCACCAACACCTGTACCAATGGCATGGATCATACTTTTAATTTCATTATTCGCATACACCTGGTTAATTCTTGCTTTTTCAACATTTAAAACTTTACCACGTAAAGGTAAAATCGCTTGGAATTTATTATCTCTTCCTTGCTTTGCTGAACCGCCTGCTGAATCCCCTTCGACAATATAAACCTCAGAAATAGAAGGATCTTTTGATTGGCAATCTGCTAATTTACTTTTTAATCCCAATGATTCCAGTGGTGATTTTCGTTGAACCAATTCACGACTTTTCTTAGCAGCAGCACGTGCACGCGCTGCAAGTAATGCTTTATCAACAATGTTTTTCGCTATTTTAGGTTGCTCCAACATAAAACGATCAAAAGCAGCAGCAAAAACATTATCTGTAATTTTACGAACTTCACTATTGGCCAGTTGATCCTTTGTTTGACCTTTAAACTGTGGATCTGGATGCTTCGCTGAAACAATTGCGACCAGCCCTTCACGAATATCTTCACCTGTTAACGTGTCATCGCCTTTTAAAACATTCATCTCTTTTGCATACTTGTTGACAATACGTGTTAAAGCAGAACGAAATCCTGAATCATGAGTTCCACCACCTTGCGTATTAATGTTATTCGCGTATGAATAAATTTTTCCTTCTGCAAAACCAATGTTGTATTGCATGGCGACTTCAACTTGAATACCATCAATCTCACCTTCTGCTTGAATGACTTCTTCATGTAAGACATCTTTTCCTTTATTCAAATACGACACGTATTCTGAAATCCCACCTTCTGCATGGTATTCATCTTTTCTTTGTTGATCAACGCGTTGATCTTCAATACTAATACGCAAACCTTTGTTTAAGAATGCAAGCTCTCTCACTCTACGCCTAAGAATCTCATATTCATAAATGCCCGTCTCCTCAAAAATGGTTAAATCAGGTTTAAACTTAACAAAGGTTCCATTCGATTCTGATGTTCCAATTTCTTCAAGAGGATTGACTGCATCACCTTTTTCAAAACGTTGGAAGTACTGTTTCCCATTTCGATTAACCGTCACTTCTAAGTACGCCGATAACGCATTAACCACTGATGCTCCCACACCATGTAATCCACCAGAAACTTTGTAACCTCCTCCACCGAATTTTCCACCAGCATGAAGAACGGTAAAGACTGTTTCGACTGTTGATAGCCCCGTTTTTTCATGAATATCAACTGGGATTCCACGTCCATTATCTGTTACTGTAATTTCATTTTCTTCTGTAATGGCAACCTTAATTTCATCACAATAACCGGCTAATGCTTCATCGATTGAATTGTCCACAATTTCCCATACTAAATGATGTAATGCACCTTTATCAGTACCACCGATGTACATACCCGGTCGTTTTCGGACTGCTTCTAATCCTTCTAAAACTTGAATATTACTACCATCATAACTCTGTTCTACTTTTTCATTCACAATAATCACCTATCTTTGCATCTTCAATGACAAACACATCCGAAGAACCGATAATTTCCTCGGAAATTCCCGATATTGATGTCGTCGTTATAAATGTTTGTGTTTTATCTCTTGTACTGGCAAGTAACTTGACTTGTCGATTCGAATCAAGCTCTGACAATACATCATCTAATAATAAAACAGGGTAACAACCTGTCTCTGCATGGATTAAATCAATTTCAGCCAGTTTAATTGATAGAATGGATGTTCTTTGCTGCCCTTGAGAGGCAAATTCGTGCGCATTCATGTCTGAAAGGTAAATAGAGAAATCATCGCGATGTGCACCTACAGTCGTCGTACGCATGCGCTTATCACTGGCATATAATAATTCGAATTTCTCCATTAACGCTTTTTCAGTTATATCCTCAACACGCATGGAATTAAAGTATTTAAAAGATACTTCTTCTTTAGAATCAGTAATAAAAGCATGGATTTCTTTTCCGTAAGACTCAAGCAATGCTAAAAAACAAATGCGCTTGTTTAAAAGATAGATGAGATGTGGAATTAACTGCCCAGTCAACACTTCTAACATTAATTGGTTTGACTCAGATTCAACATAATTTTTGAGAAGTTCATTGCGCTGTTTTAAAATCTTCCCATAAGAACTCAAATGATGAAGATAAACGGAATCAATCTGACCAATCTCCATATTCAAAAACTTCCTTCTGACAGTAGGAGATCCTTTGATTAGTTCTAAATCCTCTGGTGCAAAGAAGACGATCTTCAGCTTACCAATATAGCTAGAAAGCCTAGAAGCAGAAATACCATTATACTTAGCTGTCTTTCCTCGCTTTGTAATAGACAAGCTTAACTGTATCTCCTCATCGTCGGGAATTTGAATAACCGTGTCAACTTTAGCAAAGTCTTGTCCAAAGCGAACCATGTGAATATCTTTCGATGTTCGATGAGATTTAGTTGTTGAAAGGACATAAATACCTTCAATCAAAGACGTTTTTCCTTGAGCATTATTTCCCATGATTAAATTAATACTTTTTGTGAATTCAACTTCCATCGAAGCATAATTTCGAAAATTTTTAAGCGATAACTTTTTAATAAACAAATTTATCACGCCTTACTACGACTTTGATTGGATTTCAAAGTCTCCAACTTCTTCAATTTGAACCTGATCTCCTGGATACAATTTTCGACCTCTACGCTGGTCTTGTTCTCCATTAATAAAGACATCGTAATCAGCAAGAAAGAGCTTAGCCATCCCACCACTTTCTACAATGTTTTCAAACTTGAGAAGTTGTCCTAACGTCATAAATTCACCGTCAATTTCAACGATTTCCATTACTTAAATCACCCACTTTTTTAACCCTTTAATTATACCACATTTAAAAGGTCTTTTCTATGTGAAAAGCCATCTTATGAATCACAAACAAATAAACAAAACGTTATCATTTCACCTCTAAAAAATCATCTAAAGAGAAGCATGTTTAGTAGAAAAAAAGCTAAATAGCTATTCCTAAAAAGACTGCAATTTTCGAAAAAATATCTTTTTTAAAATTTAAGCATAATTCAACAAATATTACAAATAATAATCGTGATTTTAAAAACAAAGGAGCTAAGAATCAATGGATAATTTTAAGAATGATTTTAAAGATTATGAAGAACAGCCAAATCATGAAATAAATTCACGCTATGGCAGATCCCCTTACAAAGAGTATCGTAGCTTAGAAAACGATACAGAATTTGCAACTGATTTTCTTACAAGTGATGGAACAGATGGGAACTCCACCAGTGGTGCTTTAATTGCTGGTATGCTAAGCATGCTTGCTTCAATTGCAGCTTTATTTACTTACCCGCTTTTCTTAGGAATCGTTGGTATCGCATTGGGATGCTTTTCAGTTGCAAAAGGGAATAAAGTCATTGGATACATCGGAATCGGGGTTGGTGTACTAGCTATGGTTATCTCAATGCTATATCGTGGCTCATTTATCTCATTGTTTTAAACCTAAAAAAAATCGTCCTTAATTGAGTCATATGACTTAAATTAGGACGTTTTTTTATTATGAATCCATCATTCAATCTCAAGTTCTATCGGTTTAAATGGATTAGACAAACCATAAAATACTAAAGAACATAAATGCACTTCCAGCAAGTACGAATAAATGCCATACTGCATGAACGAATGGAAACTTTAGCTTTTTTAACCCTGGTATTTTTTCCCATCCAAAGAAGATAGTTCCAATTGAATAACATAGACCGCCGGCAAGTGTAATATTCATTGCAGTTGGCGCAAGGTTTGCAGTTAAAGGTCCCCAAGCAAATACAATGAGCCATCCCATAACTAAATAGCCGAGGGTTGCTAAGACAATGAAACGATCAGCAAAAATGGATTTAAAGACAATGCCAGCTCCTGCAATGACCCAAATAATTGCAAATAATGTCCATCCAAGGAGGCCTTGAAGCGTAATAAGCAAAAATGGTGTATAAGTCCCAGCTATAAAAACATAGATCGCTGAATGGTCTAATATGGTAAACAGACGCTTTGTTTTTTCAAATGGTAAGCTATGATGTAACGTAGAACATAAATAAAGCAAAATCATACTTGATCCAAATATAATAACACTTATCAATGCTAAAATACCGTGGGATTCATCTCGCATACTATTGAGGATTAGAAACACCAAGCCTGCAATACTAAAACCACATCCAATCCCATGGGTTATCGAATTTGCCAGTTCTTCTTTCCAATTCCAATCTAATCTTAAAGTCATATAACTACCACCTACCTATTTATTAGTTTATGCATCTTCTCTTGCTAATGACGCTTCCTTTTCTTTAATCAGTAAGTCAATATCTAATTTAACAATCGTCGTAATGTTATTATTGGAGATTAAAACAATTTCATCTGTTTCAAAAAGTTTTAATTTTGTTGTTCTAAGCCCTATTTCTAACACTTCACCTTTGAATCCAGCAATCTGAACCCAATCTCCAACTAGAAACATTTCTTCAAAGATAATAAAAAATCCACGAACAATATCTCCAAGTATGTTCTGAATTGAAAATGTAATAACAAATGCAAAAGCACCTAAACTCGCCATCAATGATCCAATGGGAATAAAAACGGAAACAATCAAAATAAGGGTTAAGACATTGATGATGCCGGAAGAAACATTTAAAACCAATTGTTTAATTGTCTCTTTTTGTTTAAGAGATTCTGGAGTCGTTCTTTTCAACTTTCCAATCTTGAGCAAAAAGAGCTTTTTCAACAGGCTCTTAACCACTTTTTTCAAAACAGTGAAAATAATTAAAATAAAAGTGGCTCGTATGATTTGTCCTGTGAAGGCACTCATCAAAGCTTGAAGAAGTTCATTTAAAAAGTTAAGATTCATGTCAGTTCAATTCCCAATACTTCTAAGACACGGTTCAAATCATCATTTGATAAATAATTGATCACAATCTGACCCTTACCTTTTTTATCTTTAATCGCAACTTTTGTTCCAAAATGTGATTTCAAATGAGATTCTAGTGATTTAATATAAGTGTCTTCAGGTAATTTTTCTTGATGCTTCGTTTGCTTAGGTGATACTTGGACATCGCGTACCATTTCTTCCAACTCACGAACTGAAAGCTGTTCTTCTTTGATCATCATGGCAAACTTTAAAATCATTTCTTCATCTTTTATGCCAGCAAGAATTTTCGCATGACCGACAGAAATTTCTGATGTTTCAATACGATCTGTAACAAATTCAGGTAAATTTAATAAACGCATCATATTAGTAATATAAGTACGGCTTTTACCAATTTTCTCAGAAAATTTCTCTTGGGTGAGGTTCATTTTTTGCATAATCAATCGGTAACTTTTTGCTTCTTCTATCGGATTTAAGTCTTCACGTTGTAAATTTTCAATAAGTGCATGCTGCATCATTAAATCATCACTATATTCACGAACGATAGCAGGAATTGTCGTTAGCTTTGCTAATTGAGATGCTTTAAACCTTCTCTCACCTGCTACAATAATATAGCCTTTAATATCTTTTTTAACAATGATGGGTTGAAGAACACCGTGTTCCTTAATTGAGATGGCTAACTCTTCTAATTTTCCAGCATCAAAATGTTTACGCGGTTGGTAAGGGTTAGGACGCAATTGAGTCATCATTAACTCTGAAACGACTTCCCCCTCTTGAATGTGATGAATTTCTTCTACATTTTTGATGTCGTTTTCTTGAAATAATGCTTCTAAACCTCTACCAAGTCTACTTGCCATTATTTTTCACCACCTCTTGTGCTAAATTGATGTAATACTGAGCCCCTTTTGATGCCAAGTCATAATCAATGATCGACTTTCCAAATGATGGGGCTTCACTTAGTCTAACCAAACGTGGAATAATTGTATTAAACACTTTCTCTTTAAAATAAAGCCTTACTTCATCTATGACATCTTTACCAAGCTTTGTTCTTGGATCAAGCATTGTCAAGAGAACACCCTCGATAGAAAGATTTGGATTCAAACGTTTCTGAACAATCCGAATGGTATTTAAAAGCTGTGTTAATCCTTCTAAAGCATAATATTCACATTGAACAGGAATCAACGTCGAATCTGAAGCAGTCAACGCATTAATGGTCAGAAGTCCCAATGATGGTGGACAATCAATGATAATGAAATCATAATCATGTTTGATCAATTCTAACTTTTCTTTCAATTTAAACTCGCGTTTTTTATCTGCCATGATTAACGAATCAATGCCTGAAAGCTCTTGAGAAGAAGGAATTAAATAGAGGTTCTTTTCTGAGGTTGCCAAAATAGCTGACTTAGGTTCTATATCATCTAACAGTAAGTCAAAAATGGTATGCTTCGTAACACCTTTATAAATGCCTACTCCTGTTGAAGCATTGGCTTGAGAATCAATATCCACAAGTAAAATTTTATAACCTAAATAAGCGAGGGCTGCTGATACATTAATACTCGTTGTTGTTTTGCCAACACCACCTTTTTGATTCGTTACTGCAATAATTTTACCCATTGTTTTTCCTCCTGCTATAAAAGCGATGAGCGCCCAAGCAGTTTTTGTCAAGGGCATCGATTGTTAGTCATTTTTTAAGTGAAATTGTAATGATGTAAGCATCATCTGTTTCTTCTGTATGTGTGTCAACATTTACACCTGTTTTTTCAACCATTTGTGCAGCTTGATTAAATGTATTCATAGCAAGTTTGAAATTGCGCGGTATTTTCGTAATTGTTTTAACTTTTTGTTTGTTTTCTTTTGGAATTAAATAGTCTTCGATTAATTGCTCAGTTTGGGCAACATTTAAATTTTTTTCAATAATTGTTTTTAAAAATTTAACTTGTAACTTTTCGTCTTTAACTGACAGCAACGTTCTAGCATGTCGTTCCGAGATTTTTCGTTCAAGAATAGCGTTTTGAACATCTTTAGTGAGATTAAGTAACCTTACTTTATTCGCTACAGTCGATTGACTTTTCCCGATTTGAGCAGCAAGTTCTGATTGAGTCGTCCCGTGAATGGTCATCAGTTGTTTATAAGCCAATGCTTCTTCTATTGATGTTAAGTCTTCACGTTGAATGTTTTCAATGATGGCCACACTTGCGGTTGTCACATCATCATAATTTTTAATGATGGCAGGAATTGTTTCAAGGTCTAATGATTTTATGGCTCTAAAACGTCGCTCTCCTGCAATAAGTTCATAACCATTTTCTATTTGACGAACAACAATTGGCTGAATGATGCCATGTTCTTTAATGGATTCAGCAAGTTCAAAAATTTTTTCATCGTTAAAGATGGACCTTGGTTGTTGACGGTTTGGAATAATTTGAGAAACTTTAAGATGTCTAATTTCTTCTGTTGTTTCGTTTTGAACCAATTGTTGTGTCTTTAAATTTAACATAGGCATGTTCCTTTTTTGTTAGATTAGTAAAGTACCTATCATTATACACTTTTTTTCGTTAATTTGCTAGTGTAAAGGGGCGTTTTATTGGCATTAAAATAAATTAAATATTACTTTTAAAAGATAATAAATAAAAATAATAATTCCTGTGGAAAATGGGGAAAACTCGTTAAATGATCGGATTATTTGTCGAAGCTTATGTGAATAACCCTTGAATAATCGACTTAAAAAGTTGAAGAAAACTCAAATTATTTCCCCAAGCAAAATTTTGTAAATAATTCATCGATGAGTGAATCTGATACATCTTCACCTAAAATCTCACCTAAAAGTTCCCAAGCAGTCCTTAAATCTATTTCGACCATGTCAATGGGTGTGCCTTTTTGCATTTGCTCAATGGCATTTGTGATTGCGGTCATGCTTTTGTTTAATGTCGAAATATGGCGTGTATTTGAAAGGAATGTTTCTTCAACGTTCATTTCACTCATTTCAAACAATGACTTGATGGCTTCTTCTAATTGGCTGATGCCTGATTGACAAGTCATGGATGTAAGAATGTAAGCTGGAAGGTCATCCGTCTTGATTTTTTGTGTTAAGTCTGATTTGTTAAGTAGGATGATGCGATGTTTATGTGCAGTCATCTCGACTAAGTATTTATCTTCATCGGTTAATGGCTCATTGGCATTTAATACGAGTAAGATTAACTCAGCTTCTTCAATTAACTTTTTAGATTTCTCAACGCCGATAGATTCTACCAGATCATCTGTTTGATGAATGCCGGCTGTATCAATGAGGTTGAGTGTTAATCCACCGATATTCACAGAACCTTCGACTGTATCACGAGTGGTACCCGCAATATTTGTTACAATGGCTTTGTCTTCTCGCATCAGTTGATTTAACAAACTTGACTTTCCCACATTCGGTCTTCCGATAATCGCTGTTTTTAGCCCATTTTTAATCAATTGTCCCGTTTTAGCTGTATGAAGTAATTGAGCCATTGTTTGGTGAATGGCTAGGGATTTAGGGCGTAAACTGTCATGAGTCATCTCTTCGACTTCATCATATTCTGGATAATCAATGTTAACTTCTATCGTTGCGATCACTTCTAAAAGTGCTTCACGTAACGCTTTGATGAGCTGGGTTACTTTTCCATCTAAAGCATTAACAGCCAGCTTTAAAGCATGATCACTTTTTGCTTCGATTAAATCCATAATGGATTCCGCTTCTGTTAAATCGATGCGTCCATTTAAAAATGCCCGTTTTGAAAACTCACCAGCATGGGCATGACGGGCACCATGCGTAAGCACCAATTCTAAGATTCGCTTTGTGACAAAGGTCCCTCCATGACAATTGATTTCAACGACATCTTCCATTGTAAAGCTTTTTGGATTGCGCATCAGCATGACGAGGACTTCATCAATGATAAGATGCGTATCAGGACAAGTGATCCGACCATAATGAATGGTGTGACTTTTTTGCGTGCTCAGGTCCTTCCCTTTAAATAGTTTATTAACAATTTCGATGGCTTCTTCACCGCTGACGCGGATAATCCCAATGGCGCTAGATCCAGCCGTTGAGGTTGCAATAGCTGCTATTGTATCTGAAATCATGATGCATCACCTTTATTTATTTTTCTTAACCTTCTTTTCTGGCTGTTGATGAACCAATCGAAGGACATGCTTCATTTGTTTGATTAATGTTAAAAAATCAATTTCTAACACATTAGGACGTGCGATAATAAAGTAATCAAATCCTTCTTTTAATAAATGACTGTTTTGTTGCAGAATGACCCTCATTTGTCGCTTAACTTTATTTCGAGCCACTGCTTTTCCTAGTTTCTTAGGCGCTGAAATTGCGACGCGGTAGCCCTTTCCCATAGGGTTTTTGTATTGATAGACAATAAAAGTACGATTTGCTTTAGAGAATCCTTTTTTCATGACCAATTCTATGTCAGCTGATTTTTTCATGCGATATGCTTTTTTCATTTTCCATAACACCTTTTTTATTAAGAAAAAACCACTCATCTTAAATAAATAAGCTAAGTGGTTATACAGTTAATGCTTTTCTACCTTTTTTGCGACGAGCAGCAAGAATTTTTCGCCCAGCGGTTGTCGACATACGTGATCTAAATCCGTGAGTTTTAGCTCTTTTCCTTTTATTTGGTTGCCAAGTACGTTTCATCTTTAGCACCTCCGATTTTCATGAAAATAACGTCATTGATAAATTGACAGTGTGATTATTATATAAAAGATTGGTGAATAAGTCAAGGTTTAAATTTTTATTTTTCTGTATTTTTAAGTATTTATTTACCCATAATAAAAAGATAGCGTTTCTAAACTAAAGAAGCACCGCATTTAGTGTTTAATTTTGTGGAAATGTGGGAAAGTATAAAAAATGGGATTTTATTAACTCACTTATGCTGAAGTTAATCTCATGAAAGTTAGATAGTATGTGGAATTGTTGAAAACTGGCTAAGAAGCAGTGATAATGGAATAATTTAGCTAAAGAAGCTGTTTAAAAACTAAAATTTAAATGTGATAAAAAACTTTTCCACAGCCTACTTTTCCAGACCCAAAACTTGTTGATAATGTTGTGGAAAACATATTTATTTTGATTAAAAACGGTATCATATTGCTATTATCCGAGTATTCATATATAATAAATCAGTTGAAGACATCCTAATTCACATTTAAGACCTTAAAAACTTGATCTTTTCATCCTATACCTTGTACGTTGCGATTACTTCATTCGCTTTGTACATCTGAGAATCTAGTTCGACTTACGACATCAAATGTCAAGCTGACTAGCGCATAGGGTAAATATTTGCTCGTCTAGGCTGAAAATCTCGGCGGTTTTATGCAAAGGTTCTAAACATGAATTAGTATAAAACGTTAGTGTTAGTGAGGAATATTATGAGTGAAGAAGTTTTAAGTTTTAAAGATTTAGGTCTCTCGGAGTCGACTTTAAAGTCGATTGAAGAAATTGGATACAAGGTGCCATCTCCGATACAAGCACAGGCGATTCCTGTTGTGTTATTAGGACAGGATGTTGTTGGTCAAGCTCAAACAGGAACGGGTAAGACGGCGGCTTTCATGCTCCCTATTTTAGAAAAAATTGATCCTAAAAATAGAAATGTCCAAGCATTAATTTTATGTCCGACAAGAGAACTTGCTGTCCAGGTACATGATGAAGCGAAAAAGTTTGCTAAAAATAATCCTGAGATCAACCTTTTATCCGTTTATGGCGGACAATCTTATGATCCACAGATTCGTGCTTTAAAGCGTGGTGTTCAGATTGTTGTTGGAACACCAGGTCGTGTCATGGATCATATGAAGCGTCGGACGTTAAAGTTAGATCACTTGAAATTTATGGTTTTAGATGAAGCTGATGAAATGTTAAACATGGGCTTTAAAGATGACATTGAGTCTATCCTGATTGAAACACCAGAAGGTCGTCAGACTGTCTTATTTTCTGCGACAATGCCAGCAGAGATTTTAAAGATCGCACGTACGCATCAAAAAAATCCGGAAGTCATTAAGGTTGCAGCCAAAGAGTTATCAAACCGTCAAATTGATCAATATTATATCGAAGTAAAATCACGTGATCGTGTGCAAGCCATGATCCGTTGTATTGATGCCATGGGCATTACGTCATCAATTGTCTTTACAAATACAAAACGTGAAGTGGATGAATTGGTTTCGAAGTTGCAATCAGAAGGTTATGTTGCCGAAGGTCTACACGGAGATTTAAAGCAAGTTCAGCGCGATCGCGTGATGCATGCGTTTCGTCGCAAGAAAGTCAATATTTTAGTCGCAACAGACATTGCAGCACGTGGTATTGATGTTAATAACATTGAAGCAGTCTTTAACTACGACATCCCATTAAATGAAGAGAACTATGTTCACAGAATCGGGCGTACCGGTAGAGCTGGTGAATCGGGTGTGTCTATCACATTTGTATTTGGGCGTGATATGTTTAAATTACGTCGAATCGAAGCTTATACAAAGTCGAAAATGCAAAAAATGCCATTACCTGATGCGCAAGACATTAAAAATCAAAGAATTAATAAGTTCGTTGACGAGTTAACGGCTAATTTAGAAAATAGCGATTTTTCTAAGGAACATGAGATTTTAGGTAATTTAGTAGATGCAGGACATAGCTTAGTTGATGTTGCAGCTTCATTATTAAATATGCAAATTGGTGGTATTGACAAAAAGTATGCACCAATTGAAGAAGTGACGAGTTATGAGCGAGGAGGTGGACGTAGCGGTGAGAGAAGAGACCGTGATCGCCGTGTGGGACCACGTAAACATGAAGTTAGATTAGCTTTTAACATTGGAAATAAAAAACGCATGAGTCCAAAAGAATTGGTTTCCATGATTAGCAAAAATGCGAATGTCCCACCACGTGCAGTAGGTGATATTGATATCCGTTCTAAGCAAACTTATGTCAATGTGGATAAAGCATTTGTAGGTCAAATTATGAAGCGACTTGATTCGAAATACATTGATGGTATTAAATTAACAGTCGAAAAGATATAAGAAAAGGTTCGCAGTCATTGGTTGTTAATGACTGCGGATTTTTTAATTAGAAATAAGGTAACATGCAGTTAATGAGCGTTAGCGGCTAAAAATTATTAAAACTTGTATGAAAATTTGAAATTCATGTGAGAGTATGAATTTTTTATGATTAATTTCTTTTAAGGTATGGAAAACCACTTCCAAAAAAGCTATAATAGAAGGACATTTAAAAAGCGAGGGTTGAGAAATGCTCACCATTAACGAGAAAGAAATATCAAAATTTAGTCATAATCCTAATTTTGTTCGCATGGCAGAACGACTAAGAGATAGCGAAGCAATTGAAGCCATAGAAATACAGCATATTGAAACTGAAGGTTATAAAATTTATGCAGTGATTGAAGATCAACATGAATTTGAATTAAATATGCAGTTAGGTTTAGAAGGAAATGTTTTGAATTTTAATAGCAATCATTATGTTTTTAGACCTGAGCGTGTTTATGTGTTACTGATCTTGTTGACGATAAATAAGATCATTCCGAAACATTTCCCTTTTATTTACCACAGTGATAAATATATTTGGCAAATGGAATTGAAAAATCGCCGAGAAGCAGAAAAAATGATGGATGTGATTGAAACATACCGATTAAAATCAGAGCGAGAATTAATAGAAAATATTGTTTCTGGTGTGCATCGTATTAAAGGGAGTTTAATTGAGAATCGTGGTCAATTTAAATTGAAATTTAAAGTCGGAGGTGTGACAGGTCCCCAATATATGATTAAAAATGTTCAAAATTTTTTGACGGATGTCACACGCGCATCTTTTATTCAATACGGTAAGAAATTGGCTTTTAAACATGATGAAAGAAACTTTGACGAACCATCAAAGACCATGATTGCTTTTATGAGAAAAGTATTGGCTGTTCAAAGTACCAGTCATTACAAAAATCCAATTAAAGAACTAGAATTAACGAATGGTGTCATGGATGATTTTTTTACTATTTTTTCTGAAATCCCTACTTCTCATCGCGATTTCATCCTTCAAGATGCGCTAGATTTACCTACGCTTCATATCGAAAAACTGAGTTTTTATTACAAAATTACCCTCAAGACAAAACATCGTTATGTTTTGGGTCAAAATCATCTTTATCATGCTTCTTATGATCATCGCCTTCATCAAAGTATACTGGTTAGGACAAAATTAGATGAAGCAGGAAAAACAGCGGGGTTGATTTATCGCCTTAGTTTGCAAAATGAAATGATTGTCAATGAAAGTAATTTTAATGACTTTTTCATCTATGTTTTATCAGATATTAGGAATTTTATTCAATTATCTGGTGTACAATTGGAACAATTGACTGAAGATGAGATTTCAATTTATGCCGATATTGATGAACAGGAGAGGACTTATGCAACCATCAGATATCGCTATGAAAATGGCATAGAAAAGCACGGTTTTGATCCAGAAAATGCTGATATTTCTTTAAGTGCTCACAAAATTGAAAGTTATATTAAAAACCATGCAGAAGTGGATCCAAAAACAAAAATTGCCTACTTGACGGATGAAGCACATCAAGTTCAAGCATTTGTTAATTCAGGTCTTCCTTATTTGCAACAATATGCCAATGTATATGTGAGTGAAGCTTTGAAGCAAGTTGGAACGAAACGAAAGATTCATTTGACGGCTGGGGTCACCATCAAAAATGATCTCTTGAGCATTAATTTAGATAGTCTTGATATTCCACGAGATGAATTGGCATCTGTCTTGGCATCTTATCGGCGTAAAAAGAAGTTTCACAAATTAAAGAATGGAGAAAAGCTCTACTTAGAAGCTGATGAATTAGAGGAAGTCGACCAAATGTTGACGAGTTTTCAAGTCGATCCAACAAAAATGAAAGATGGACATTTGGATCTTGAATTGTTCCATGCTTTTAGTGTTAATGCCCATGCTGAAAATGATCGTAGTTTGATTGAATTTAATCGAAGTGATTTGTTTAAAGGGGTTATTGAGCGATTTGAAAATATCCAAATGACTGAGTACGAACTTTCACCTATTTATGACAATTTGCTTAGAGATTATCAGAAATACGGTTATCAATGGTTAAGAACGCTTTCTGATTACGGGTTTGGTGGTATTTTAGCTGATGATATGGGATTGGGTAAGACGTTACAAGTGATCGCACTTTTAGATCAGAGAAAAGCTGATGGTCAAATTAGTCTTGTTGTGGCGCCTGCTTCTTTAATTTTGAACTGGGAGGATGAAATCAAGAAGTTTTCTTCTGATTTAAAAGCGGCTAGTGTCTACGGAACAGCAAAAAAAAGAAAAGAGACGATCCAAAGTTATCGGGATTATGATTTGCTGATTACTTCTTATGACTATATTCGTCGTGATGTGGCATTGTATGAGGATATTCACTTTAATTACATCGTTCTTGATGAAGCGCAATACATAAAAAATCAAAGTACAAAGAATGCGCAATCTGTTAAAGAACTTGTTGGGAAGTATAAGTTAGCATTGACAGGGACACCTATTGAGAACTCATTGGCTGAGTTGTGGTCGATTTTTGACTTTTTGATGCCTGGCTATTTATTTCCTTATGGGTATTTTTCACGGGAGTATGAACGTCCCATTGTGAAGGATAAAGATGAGCAAAAGCAACTTGCGTTAAAAAAATTGATTTCTCCCTTTATTTTGCGTCGACGTAAGCAAGATGTTTTGAAAGAATTACCTGATAAAATAGAGAGCACGTTGACAATTGAATTCAAAGAAGAAGAGAAGAAGTTATATTTAGCAAATTTATCTCAAGTTAATTTGGAGTTACAAGATAAACTAGAAATGGAAAAAGTTAATGCGATTGCGATTTTAGCGATGTTAACAAGGTTACGTCAAATCTGTTGTGAACCGCGTGTTTTGTATGAGAATATTGAGCAGCCATCTTCAAAGATTGAAGCCTGTATGGATTTGATTTGTAGGCTAAAGGAAAATGGAAAGAAAGTGTTGTTATTTTCTAGCTTCACGAGTGTATTGGCTTTGATTCAAGACGCTTTAAATCAAGAAGGGATTTCTCATTATGTCCTAACAGGTGCGACAGATAAAATAAAGCGACGTGAATTGGTTGCTCGCTTTCAAGAAGATCATACAGAAGTCTTTTTGATTTCGCTTAAAGCAGGTGGAACGGGTCTTAATTTAACTGCGGCGGAGGCCGTCATTCATTTTGATCCTTGGTGGAATTCTTCTGCACAAAATCAAGCAACTGATAGGGCGCATCGAATTGGTCAAGAAGATACGGTTCAAGTATTTAAGCTTATTATGAAAGAGAGTATTGAAGAAAAGATTCAATTGCTTCAAGAAGCGAAAAAGGACTTAGCGGATGCTTTTGTTGAAGGAAATGATGGGACGATCACGTCCATGTCAAGGGAAGATATTATGGCGTTGTTTACACATTAACCAAGTTCAAAAATTTGCTATTGCGAGTATGATTTAATGGGATAAAAAAATTGAGGAGTTGTTCATCATGGAAGCTATTGAAATGATAAAAAGTAGAAGGTCAGTTAGAAAGTATAAAGACGAAGTTGTTGACCGTGGATTAATGGAAGAAATTATTGAAATTGTCAGATATGCGCCTTCTTGGGGTAATTCTCAGACAGCAAGGTGGACACTCGTTGATAACTTAGATGTCATCGAAAAATTTGCTGTTGACGGTGTTAAAGGATTTGTTTATAACATGGATACGTTGAGACATGCAACAGGCGTTGCAGTTTTAAGCTTTGTTGAAGGAAAAAGTGGAAAGCTTGATAAATATGGTGTGGAAGGTGAGAATACAGCAAAGTGGGAAGTCTTTGATTCAGGGATTGCATGCCAGACTTTTTGTTTAACGGCTCATGCGAAAGGCGTGGCTACTTGTGTTTTTGGTGTTATTGATGAAGCTAGAATTGCTGAATTGCTTGGTCTTTCAGAAAAAGAAACCGTTTCAGCTTTAATTGTTTATGGTTATGCAGAAGGAGAAACAAAAGCACCACGTCGTATGGAAGTTTCAGATATTTTGCGTTGGGTGTAGAAGAAGAGGAGGTTTTAATGGAGGAGAGCGATGAAATTTACAGTATTCACCTATGATTCGGAGCGAAATAGTCGTATTAAGCAAAAGCTTGAGCAAAAACTTATGAAAGAGAATTTTATGGTCGACCCTCATGATCCAGATCTCGTCTTTACGATTGGAGGCGATGGTACCGTATTAAGGGCGATTCATAGCTACTTAGATGCTGGAAAATTAAACAAAGTGAAATTTATCGGGATTCACACAGGACATCTTGGTTATTATACCGATTGGCTTCCAGAAGAATTAGATGAGCTGATTTTATTTTTAACAACATATGAGCTCCAAAATTATCGATATCCTTTATTAGAAGCCAAACTTTGCGCTGGAGAGAAAACACGTTACCGTTATGCTTTAAATGAATTTACAATTTTAAATGCAAAACGAACACAGCATTTAGATATTACCATTAATGATATGTTTTTAGAGTCCTTTAGAGGGACTGGTGTCTGTGTAAGCTCACCAACAGGTAGTACAGCTTACAATAAAGCACTGGGAGGTGCGTTGATCTATCCGAGTTTACCTATTTATCAATTAACGGAAATCGCCTCGATTAACAGCAATGCTTATCGTACAATTGGCTCCCCACTGATTATTCCTAAAGAACAAAAGCTTATTTTAGAATCTGAGAATTGGGAAGGCATGACACTGACACAGGATCATTTGGCATTGGATATTTCTCAATTAACAGCCATTCATATGACCTTGTCTGACCAGCATGTTCAATTTGTTAAACGGAAAGACGGTTTATTTTGGAATCGGGTAAAGGATCACTTTTTATAACATTAAAAAACCTGTAGCAAGGCTTACATCTTGATTGATGAAAGAAGAGATACAGGTTTTTTATTTGTGCAAAAGAAAAAATACCGGAGGTATAAGGGTGATATTAAAATCAATGGGTAAGCTTTTTGTACAGGAGAGAAGGATGTAAGGATAGGCTAATGGCTTCAACAAACTCCCAGTTTTAACGTACCTTATTAAAAGAGTATGGTGAATGGAAGAGGATTTATAAAAGAAGGGGATGATGGAATGAAGGAGGTTTTGAAATTTGAAGGCGTTGGATTGACCTATCAAACGATATCAGGAGAAGTGAAAGCATTACATGATATTAATTTTAGTGTGAGAGATAAGGAATTAGTATCTATTATTGGTCCTTCTGGCTGTGGAAAAACGACTGTTTTATCATTGATTGCTGGGTTGGTTAAGCCAACGAAAGGTCAAATTTTATTAAATGGAAAAGAGATGAAAGGAGATGCTTTAGGCGTTGGTTATATGTTACAACGTGATAGTTTGTTAGATTGGCGTACCATTAGAAGTAATACACAATTAGGATTGGAATTATGTGGAAAACTTGAAGATAACCATTTAAAAAATGTTGATAAGTTGTTGAAAACTTATGGATTGTGGGATTTTAAAGATAAGTATCCACGTGAATTGTCAGGTGGTATGCGTCAACGTGTGGCGCTTATTCGGACATTGGCCATTAAGCCAGATCTGTTACTTTTAGATGAGGCATTTTCGGCACTGGATTATCAGACGCGTTTGTTGGTTGTTGATGATGTGTATAACATTTTGCGTCAGGAAAATAAATCGGCAATCATGGTGACGCATGATATTGCAGAAGGGATTTCAATGGCGGATCGGGTTATTGTGTTATCAAAGCGTCCGGGAAGCATTAGTCAAGATATAAAACTAGATTTTAAACAAGATGAAACACCACTTGAGCGACGGTCATCATCAGCGTTTCAATCATACTTTAATGACATATGGAGAGAGTTTGATAGGCATGAATAAAAAGAAAGAACTGCATCATCATGAAATTTTAAGCAAAGAGCGTCAGTTATATTTAAAGGGTCGACAAAAAAGAAAAAGACTGATTATGACGACTCAAATCTTAATTTTATTGGCCGTCATTGTGATTTGGGAAGTAGGCGCGATTATGGGGACAATTGATAGCTTCATTGTGAGTAGCCCTAGCCGTATTTGGCGTACGCTTTTGAATTTCCGAAATAATCAGCTACCTTTTCATATTGGCATCACTTTTTTGGAAACGATGATTGGCTTTGTATTAGGTGCTACCTTGGGAATATTTATTGCGTTTACGCTCTGGTGGTCAAGCTTTTTGGCAGATGTGATGGCACCGTATTTAGTCGTCATTAATGCGCTTCCTAAAATTGCTTTAGGGCCGGTGATCATCATTTGGGTGGGAGCAGGCATGCAGGCTGTTATCGTGATGGCACTTGCGATTTCATTGGTTGTGACCATTTTAGAAATGCTTAGTGGCTTTGTCAATACGGATGCTGAATTTTTAAAGATGGCACGGACATTTCATGCTAGTAAATTACAGATTTTTACGAAAATTGTCTTTCCGTATCATTTACATACGCTTTTCAACTGTTTAAAAATTAATATTGGCTTATCATTAGTTGGGGTCATCGCAGGAGAATTTTTAGTTTCGAGGGCAGGTTTAGGCTATTTGATTATTTATGGTGGTCAAGTCTTTCAAATGGATTTGGTCATGACCAGTGTCATCATTTTGGCTGTGTTAGCAGCACTGTTATACGGCATGGTGGTTCTTATTGAGCAAGTTGTGATCAAAATGTTTTTCAAATAATAAGAGAAGTGGAGGGATAACGGTGAAAAAGTGGATCGCTTTATTGTTTATTGGGTTGTTGGTAGGTTGTGGATCTCAAGTTGAAGATGAATTGACGACGGTACGACTTTCAGAAGTCACAAGATCAGTTTTTTATGCACCTCAATATGTGGCAATGGCATTGGGGTTTTTTGAAGAGGAGGGGCTTTTGATCGAATTGGTGACCAGTGATGGTGCTGACAATGTGATGGTCGCTTTACTTTCAGGCGCAGCAGATATTGGCTTATCGGGTCCAGAAGCAGCCATTTATGTTTACAACGCTGGGAGAGTCGATCATGCCGTCATTTTTGCTGGATTAACCAGTCGTGATGGAAGTTTTCTCATTGGGCGTTCACCAAGTTTCACATGGGATGATTTGAGGGGTGCTCATGTATTACCTGGTCGTCGTGGTGGTATGCCGTTCATGGTGCTTGAATCTGTATTAATGGAAAAAGGTATTGTGGCTGATGTGCAATTTGATACCAGTATTCAATTTGCAGCGGTGGTAGGTGCTTTTTTGGGTGGAACAGGAGATTTTGTGACGGCATTTGAGCCAGTTGCCTCAACCATTGAATTGGAAGGTCGTGGTTATGTCGTTGCATCTGTTGGAATGGAATCAAGAGAACTACCTTATACGACTTACTATGCTTTAGAGAGTTTTATTTATGAAAATCCTGATGTCATACAAGGATTTACCAATGCGATTGCAAGAGGACAAGCATTTGTGCAGCATCATTCACCTGAGTCTATTGCAACGACGATCGCACCATTTTTTCCAGATGCGGAATTGGAGATTCTTGCAAGTGCTATTTCTAGGTATCAAGTCATCGGTGCTTATGCCTTAACACCACTTATTTCAGAAGCAGCCTTTTATCAATTGCAAGCCATTATGATAAATGCAGGTGAACTGACTTATAAAGCGTCATTTGAAACGCTAGTGAGCAATGAATTTGCTGAACGAGTTGAATCTGATTAACCGAAAAACGGTGAATTAAAGTGCCTAATCGGCATCTTTTTTCATATACTAAGAAGACATGACAAAGGGGGCAAACATGATGCCATATATCGTTGTAGATGCTGGTCACGGCGGAGCTGATACGGGTGCGCAGTATTTCGGTCACAAGGAAAAAGACATTAATTTACGCGTTTCTCAAAAAGTTAGTGCACGTTTGAGAGAATTGGGATTTAGCGTAACAGAACTCCGAACTGATGACACGGATATTGGGAATGCTGGGGTACGTGGGAAGAAGATCGTAGCCTTACAACCAGATTTTGCCATTAGTATTCACTGTAATTCTAGTGGTGGGACAGGTAAGTTACAAGGAGCTGAGGTTTACATCCCACTAGCAAAACATGTTGCTCGTTTTGAATACTATTTAAGGGATCGATTAAGGGAGCTAACCCAATTCAGACATATTTTTTCGAAAGTCTCTAAAACACGTGAATTGAAAGTACGACATATTGATCCCGATACACTGACGTATACTGAAACATTCTATGATTTAATAGATTTTTACGGGATCATTCGTGAAGCACGTAAAGGAGGGGTTAATTGCGATATTATTGAACTTTTTTATTTGGATAGTGAGCCAGATTTATATACATTCTTAAATCAAGAATCATCTTTTATTGAAGCCATTGTTTATGCGATGGCACAAGCATTTAATATGGCATATACACCACCGAATTATTGAGAATCAAGGAATATCTTTTTATTTTCAGCTTTAAATGTGGATCATCATGACGAATATCAAAAGATGATAGCCAATATCCTGTTAAGGGGTATGACAGCATTCTGGCGGTAGGAGCTTGAAAAACTTTAAGTTGCAGAAAAACACCCACTTCAGTATTATTTAAAATACCACTTTACAAACAGGTATAAAAATGATAGAATAGGCATATAAATAAAAAGAGCTACAAGATTGTCACGCAACTTTTTAGCTCTCAAACAAATTTTGTTTAAGTAATAACGCTCAAATCTTGCAGGACTGGGGCGCGGTTACTTTTTTCTTGCTTTCATGAATTTTTCAACTATTTCCAAAACTAATTTAATAATCTTTAATACATAGACTATATAGCTCATTGTTTCACCTCCTATCACTTAAAATGTTAAATGGTAGGAGGCTTTTAGTTTTCATTCTTCATAGCAACACCACCCTCTATTGAGAGCAGTTGAAAAAAGTTGCGCCTATATCTTGTAGCTCAGGCTATAATTATACCAGATTTCAACAAACTTTGATAGTATATTTTGTTCTTAAATATATTATTAAAAATTCTCAGTTGATACAGGAAAATTTGTACAGGGGCAAACGGTTGATAAAATGTTTTAAAATCGGGGTCGTTCCTATCGTTATCTGCCACCTACTACGAATAGCCAAAACACGGCTATTCCCCGCCCACGGCGTCAGTTAAAGCCATACACTCATCAGTAAAATAGAAATCCGTCTCACCGGTATAAAATCATTTTATAAAGCTGAAAAGTCAATACTTATCCATTTACAAATAACAAGATTAATCAGTTGGAAATCAAAATAGAGATTCAAAAAATAGTTACCTTAGAAATGAGACTTAATTGCTTTAACTTTTGGTTTTATAGACCTCTATAAGTTCATTTAAAGCATCTAGCATGGGCTTAAATGAACTAAAATCTATCTGGCTATAATTGTCATAAACATACTTTGAAAAAATTTCTTTTCCATAATATTTGCTGTCATCAGGGTTTTCAGGTTCTCGGTGAAAGGATTTTCCAACAATAATTTCTTTCTCTAAAACAGAATTATCAAATAAATCTTCAATCTCACATTCATCTTCACCCTTTACAAGTGGATGGGTCAAGACAAATAAATTGCCTACTATATGCTCAAAGTACAGATTGCTAATACTTGTTTCAATATTGCTTTTTCCTTTAACATTATTTTTAACATAATTTATAAACTCTCTGAGTGGTTTTTTCTTTTTACTATTAATCTCATTGTCAAATACCAGAATTACAGGATTTTTAGCTTTTCCAAAGCGATTAAATTCTTCCCAAAGATTGGGGTAATTTTGTTTTCCAGTAAAAAAGTTAAGAATGTTTTTCATAACATCAGCACCATCACCTTTGATGTTTAGAAAGTACTTTAATCTTCGAGTTCTGTTCAAAAATGAGATATCAAATTCTAATTTATCATTAATAAAACTTGGATACTCACAATGGAAAGATTTTAATGCAGATTTCAAATACCTGATGTCGGTTTTACCTTCGGTGATAACTAATGGTTTTTCATTATTGAAAAAGTATTTATAGAATAAAAAATTTTGATATTGTTTTTCTCGGATATTCAACTCACTTAATTTTTTCTTTTTGCTCCCTGTTACTTTCATATCCATCAGGTTATTATGAAAATCAAGTTGATTAATAAAAGCAAAGCGACCTTCTAATTGGTTAATAGTTCCTAGTTCTCCATTTATACTAAATTCTCCTGTAGAGTATAAAGAGTAAGCCATTGCTCTAGTCTTTTTACAAAAATCTTTAGATGCATTCAACTTTTTATTGACAGTCAATCCAGTTACTACTTGTCTGGAATTTCTAAATTGCATTCTAATTTTACTTTCATTGATTTCAAATCCTGCTCTCAAAATTTCTGCTCGAAGTTGCTCTAAAAACTCATTTTCTAAATATAAAAACTTTTTGTCATTTGTTGAGAAAGTTAAATCATCAACATATCTAGTGTAGTTTAACTTGTAGCGTTTAGCAATTTTCAACAATCTCATGTCAAAGACATTGCAAATCAAATCTGTTATAATCGGAGATGTTGGAGCACCTTGAGGTAACTTTCCATTGTAACAAGTAAGTTGTGCGAAGATAATTGCAATTTCTGGGGACATCTGCAAGTTATTGAAATTTTGAAAGTATCTATTTTTCTCGAAAAAGCCCTTCACTCTACCAAAATGAAAGCTATCAAAGAAGTCACTTAAATCAATATTTAGCACAAATCTCTTGTTTTTATGTATTGAAGCGTTCGCAATGATGCCTTTAGCTTCCCATTTCTCTTTCTCTTGCTTTTTGACAGAGCCATGAGAGATTTTAGAATTAATGGAATTATCTTTTAAAATGATGTTGTGGTGCTTTATTAATTTTCGAGCAATTATTCTTTGAATTTTTTTCAACTTATCATTAGGAGCATGTATTGTCCTAGTTCCACCACTTTTTTTGGATATTTCAAAGGTTTCATATGAGTCTTCAACTCTAATTTTATATAAAAGATAAGTCAATTGTTTTGGACTTCTACCTAAAAATCTCGCCACCTTGCTTCGAGCGAGAGAAAAATCTTTTTCTATAGCATTTGAGCTTGTTTTGTGCTTATCCATTTTTACTCCGGTGTTTTAAAGTGATGTGCGTGTGGCAACTCATTATGAAAGATGTATACATTGTTAACATTTGTGAACATATCAGAAGCAAATGCTCTGCCCCATTTAAGTCAATGCTTACGAAACGTAAGCAAAAAATCTTGCCACACGCTATTTGTAATTATATCAGATTTCAACAAATTATTCTAGTGCTAAGTATTTTGGAAATTTGAACAATAAAGTCATCAATTTACTCCCATGCTCTAAGATTGCTTATTAATTTTTTCTGTTAACAGGTGTATATGTCATAAAGATGCCATAGCTACAAGATATAGGCGCAACTTTTAATCCTGCTCTTACGGAGTAGGTGATATTTATGACTACTTTAAAAGAATTGTTTTGGATAATTGGCATTATTGCTGGATTAATCACGATTATTGAGAAATT
>JGI24700J35501_10930776_pt1 | contig 23423 bp, 15 predicted proteins | sample TergutTh196P1_FD_35501 | JGI IMG/M metagenome (IMG submission 35501)
TCTAATGCAGGTAACTTAGATAATAGACATTATTTTAGCTTAGTTCTTGTGTATATAGTTTGGCAGAAGAGACAATGGACAATGGACACAGTTGGTCAACGATGTGCAATATAAAAACTGTATATATTACCCATAGCCTCCTAGACTAAGCCAGAAGAATTGTATACATATACCACACTTATCGTTTGGACACATGCTCATGTATCCCAATCCTAGAAACATAGATATAAGTAGGCCTAACATCTCAGTCCGCACATGCTTCCTAACCAATCTATAACCAAGCCCCGCACTCTGTGGCTGAAACATGTAGTTGAGATTTACATTTAGTAAATTAGCATACCATCTAGTTGTGTTTGACGACATATTGTGTACACATTACATTTTGATTAATAGCACATATCAGACCTACATAACAATTCAACACGGAGCAAACAGTTTATAAATGTTGCTGAGAAATGGAGGAACTGTTTCTATAAACCACATATGCAAAAGTAATATAATGTCCATACTGAACAGGACCTATTACAAACAAGGCAGGCAATGTACTTACAACACAACAACATTGAGGCACATTCATACAACCACTGTTGCAGTAGAAAAGCAATAGGTATCACATATTCTGGGTGTGCATTTCTAGCCTTAGTTAACCAGTATGCAAAGGGCATGTGCCCTATTATATTGTCACCTATGTCCAGTCTGGTTCTACCATATTTTTCCATATTATAAACAGCATGGTTTTGTGAAAAAGTTTCTGAACATAACTGTTTTTTTATTTTCTCTACAACATTTGTCTGCAACATTTCTCATTCTAAGAAGAATTCAGCAAGATATTACCACAAATGTACACAGATCATCATGTAAAGCACCCGTTATTCTGTTGTTCCATGCAGGCAGACAGACAGACAGATATGAGGCTGCTAACAGTCCCTTTTCAGAATTTTGTGAACACATTCAAAAAATGCATGACATAAATAAATGTCCTTCTCAGACAACAGCTTTCACTCATAAACATCAGAGCACACCCATACTGCTAAAAGTGCCAACAGGCCTACACAAAGCTACCAAATGTGGTCCCCCTAAAAAAAAACTGAAAACATTTTTGAAGAATTAGTGTTATTTATTAGTATCCACTAACCTTTCTCTCACAGGAGAACTGATATTTCTCCTGACTACTACATGTGGAAAAGGAAGATTTGTTAAGTTTTCTTGATGTGTGCCAGTTCATGGTGCTGTCAATTGCTAAGAATGTGTACCATCAGGAGATGATGCATGAAGGAACCTAAGACCTACTACTGAATTTAATCTAAGCTTTGAGCTTCACATACTGGGGCGAAAAAAAAATCACAGCAGGTCAAACATGACATTACATGTTGAATACAGTGTGTTATCATTAACACTCTTTCAACAAGCCTGACTCCAACAGATAAACACTTAGGAAACATTTTGTAACATCCTCACTATCTGTGTACACTCAGAATGCCATGTCCCCCTAATCCAACTGGGTTGCAAGAAGTTAAAAAAAATTAACACAATGCAATGAAAAACAGTGAACCAGACTTTTCTTTGCACTACAGAATATGAATTATGGTCACATATCAATAATAATGGCATGAAGGCCATAGGATGAAATAACTGCATATATATCACAAGGGGTTGACATGTAGCTGACGTGGACCAGCAAAATATATGTTCAGTTTCCATTACCATCTTAATAAACTCACCTTGGTGATAGGACCTTGGTTTAAGGCTCACCTACAAGGAAAAAAAAAATATATATATATATACATATACAGATAATACCAGAAGATTTGCAGTTAGTAAGTTCTAACATTATTAATGCTGCACATACTGTTACTACCTTTCAACTCCTAGCAGCAAATATTTTGGCATTTACACATCCAGTAATGGTACTTTGACATACGCTATTAATGGCTGTTGACGGGAATAATAACTGCTTGTTGTTGGCATCATAAGAAATAAGTAAATTCATTGCATGGATAAAATGCAGTTTCATTTTGTTAAATAAGTGGTACTTACACTATCACAGTGCTTTAAAACTTGCCTTAGAACTTTATGAATTGATGCAACACACCAGGCCACATATGAAGGATGGAAAGAAGGTAGGTAGGTAGGTAGGGGGGTGGGTAGATGGGTAGGTGTGGGTGGGTAGGCAGAGGACTGAGATACTGCCTTTTGGTCTCCCTGCAAAATCCTTCATTCATAGATGAAGGAGAAAACTCATTACCTCGTCCTCATACCAACAATGGCAGTTCACAGAAACTACGAAGCTGTGGAAAAGAAACATGAATTCTATTCATTCCAATGGTGCTTAAGAGCCCATGGTAGCCCAAAGCCTGCCATGTACTGGGTTTGTAAATTACTGTTTAGAAATTCTCGAGACATTCATGTACATATAAAAACAACACATGTCAATTGTCAATGCAGGATAACCTTGAGTAACTAACTTACCAACTAACTAACTATTACAAAGAGCAGAGTTCTTCTTGAGAGGCTAATAGTTCCTCAGCTAGTCAAGAAATTTCCCACATTTTATGGAACCCAAAGGTTTATTACCACGTTCACAAGAGCCCCCACTTGCCCCTATCCTGACCCAGATCAATCCAGCCCATGCCCCCAGCCCATTCCTTGAAAATCCATTGTAATATTATTGTAATTGTAATATTATCCTCTCCTATGTGCAGGTCGTCCAAGTGGTCTCTTTCTTACAGGTTTCCCCACAGAACCTCCCTACACAGAAGGAAAAACTGCATGTTCACCGTTCTAATTATGAAGCAAGGTTTCGCAATGTCCAGCCACACTCTCACTTTAAACTTGATAAAACAAATCACATACCAATGGATGTTTCAATCACAGTACCTACAATAAGGTAACTACTTTGAGCCCTGACCTCAAGTACCAGCCAAAGGTGCAAAATGTCGCATTTATATATTCGGTTAAACTTAAATTCTGCACCCGGCTCTAAACATTCTGGTCTAATATATAATTTAACGTACTGTTATTCAGATTTCACTATGCACTACAGTATTATTTCTGTAATGTTTACAGGAAAACCTTTGATGATCTCTGCTCTTGTTTATACTAAATGTCTCCCTCACGATTATCTTCAAGATCGAAAGAAGGAAAATTAAACTATATAACATAGTAGTGCAAGTGTACTAACGTGGTGTATAATCTACATCAACTATACGTCGCTTACGTACTGAAAATGAAGTACTTCAAGGTAGTCTATTTACGTGTTGGTATTCGTATGTAAATCAAAATAAATAATTCAGTACGTTGTTTGAAACACACAAATAAAGATATGCCTGACGTTTACAATAAGAATGGTATTTACCTGAAACCTTTTAATTTCAAATACTTTTGAAGTTAGCCTTCGTACAGTCTGCGGAAGGATCCGCGACGAAAATGTGAGCATTCCAGCCATCTCACTCGTACCGATTAAAATTATCACACTCAACTATAGATGGCACAGGAAGTGCCAAGCACGGATTAACTAGGTGCCAGAGAACCGACAACGCTACCAACCTACCTAGTAGTAGTAGTAATAGTAGTAGTAGTAGTACGCCTTTAAGACTCCCGGAGACCCTATAGTGTATTTTCGAGGCAAGAGTTACTGTCTAGGAGTGGTTTGCCATTGCCTGCTACTGAGTTCATTGTTTATTGTTCTCCCTCCAATTTCTATTCGTATGTTGTATTAAAATCCTACCCAAGTGGAATTACATAATCATGTTAGATTCACTCCATTGTACGCACGGGTAGTGTGAAACGAATAGATCGTCGTCTTATATGCAAAAAATTATGTAGGTACAGAATCGCAGTAATATCACAAACTCCGTTGTAAAATAAGAATTTTTATGTTAAGTCATAACACGTGACAATGGGCAAACGAATTTAATCGTGTGGTCCACCACTAAAAATTACCGTGATGTCAGAATTACATGCAGTTATATGTAATATGCAACGTCACCTCTGATCCGTGGTACATCGAACCACAGTCGTTCATGGATGACCGGTAAAAGCTGAAGGTATGCGATTCTAAGAGAAAAAGAGGTTAAGAACGTACGACATGAGTTGTGTATAGACCGTATAGGGTTTTGTGACGTAATGAGTAAAAGTTATCGAAACTTCTTGAAGCTTTTGGAGCAATGGCCACTTGACCCAACCAAAACAGGAAGGTACTGTAGTATTTTTTTTTGTGCTGAATCCGTAGATCAGTGTAACTAGTAGTCATACAAGTACCACCTTATCAGTAACAGCTATTGGACAGTCCACCTGCCTATTTATACTCATAGACTGACTATTGGTTTGTCACTGATTTACGTCCAAATGCAGAGTTCATCGTTAAAACTCGTATGAGCGCAGTAGAGTACTAAGTCATGGTATTTGCAATTTATTTCAGAGATCTTGGACAGCATATCCGGGAACATGTGAAGATAACATTCAAGGCAGGAGAAGTATACTCTGGGGATGAGACTAAAAGCAACAGAATACATGCTAGTCTAAAAAGGTTGGCAGACAATCAGTATCGTCGACTGTATGCAAGGAAATCTAATTCTTGTGCTTCTGGATTATCAGCTGATGAGTGCCATTCACTGCTGACAACTGAATTTTTAGAGGAGCTAAAAAAATCAGACGAAGGATTGTTCTCAAAATTGTTTCATACCAGAACATCAAAATGACTGCAGTTTTAAGAAGAATTCATAAGTTCAGAAATAAATGTCATTGTGCACATTTTGGGATATCAGCAAGTACACGTAGTCAGAAGGAAGTTTTAATACAGGGAGAGTTACACACACCAGTTATGGTCAACGAAGTACTTGAGTGTCTTCAGCCTCAACCTGGTCAAGTATTTATTGATATGACTTTTGGTGCTGGGGGACATAGTGAACGCATACTTGAATCTGCTCCTGACATCAGATTGATTGTTTTGGATAGAGACCCAGTATCTTATACTATCGCCAAAAGGCTTGCCGTCAAATTCCCTGGTCAAGTTGAGCCATTGCTTGGGAGGTTTAGTGAGTTACCAGTATTGCTAAGATCACGTGGAATTAGACATAATAGCATTGATGGCATACTTTTTGATTTTGGTTGTTCTTCCATGCAATTTGATGTGGCTGAGAGAGGATTCTCTGTGAGTAAAAATGGCCCCTTGGACATGAGAATGGATGGGGACCGATTTCCAGAAGAACCTACAGCATCTGATGTATTGGCTAAAGTGGATGAGGAGGATCTGGTAAAAATCCTGAAAGTGTACGGGGAAGAGAAGCAAGCCAAGAAGATTGCACGAGCTGTGATAGAGTCTAGATACATGTTCAAGAAACTGGAGACAACCATTGAACTAGGAGATCTTGTAGTATCAGTTTGTGTTGAAGAGAGACTAGACAAGCTCCAGAGACATGCCCACTGTGCCACAAAGACATTTCAAGCACTCAGAATATTTGTAAATAATGAAGTAAATGAGCTGAACTTTGGAATGATAATAGCTGAGACCTACCTGAAGGTTGGAGGCAAATTAGTAACACTGACATTTCACTCGTTGGAAGATCGAATTGTGAAGCGTCATTTGCTAGGCAATGTTATTGACAATGCCATAAACCCCCTTCCTTTAAAATATACCAGTTCTTCTCTTTGGTATGACAGAAATGAAGTAGATAGCTTACTTCACTCAAATTGGAAACTTATGCACAAACATGTCCTTACTCCAAGTGTGGAGGAAGTCAGTGTCAATCCCAGAAGTCGTTCAGCAAAACTTAGGGCTGCAACTAAAGTAACAAACCCTTTTGTTTAAGTGTAAAATGTTTAAAATAAAAATGCTTGCAAAATGTATGTAGGAAAATAAGTTTCCTGAGGTTTTGTTTGGCTGTAGTGTACACTTCACAACATGGGCACTGTGACACAAGTTCTGTCAGTAGTACTGTAGCATTTTAGACATATTAAGTATAGTGAGAAGGTGTGTATTCTGCAAGACAGCTGTAGATGAGTGTAAATTTGTAGCCTTATTACAAGTAAGGAAGTGACATAATTGTTACAGAAATAACTATGTTGTGTGTAAATGAGAATGGGCATAATAAATTACAAATGTGTTACCACTTTTGAAAATGCAATGACCATGAGTTTATTCACTATTATAGATCTTTGTACACATGAAACCCAAAATGAAAATTTTTTGCACAGGTTCTGGGTTGACGTGCTGCATGAAACACACGTTATACTTAAAAAATTTAATACTGTTATTTCTTTTCACAGCCATATAGCATGCCTAAACTGTAAATTTCTGCATAATCTTCACAATAAATGGTTCAATGTATATATATATACATCAACAGTAATAACAATATGAATATATAAATATCGTATAAAATATAACAAGTCAGTGATTATAGCAGAGATAAGGTATGCATGAATGAAAGCCACTGACATCCCTTTCTAACTTGGTATCTATCTTGATAATAATAAAGTGGAAGATACAGTGCATAATCACACCATGGCATTACAGCTACTGTCAACCTGCTACATATTTCCTGTTCTGTTCGCTGGTGACCGACAGTAAGCAGTCCATTTGTCTCTTTCAATCTCCCAATACCTACAAAATTTTCATGTACATGGTTATAAGCACCAGAGCCATTCCTGAACATTGAATAAACCATAATCACACAGCCACCAAAAGAATGATTTGCACAACTCAGTATTGTAATGAAGTTCCAGTATAAAATACCAAGCAACTCCAAGGAACAGAATCCTTCCTCAGACTGTGATCAAGGGCTGAGAAGAAACGAATAAGTGTTGCCTAGAAGATGGTGCCAAAGTGTCAAGATGTAACAGAAATAACAAATATCTGGAAATACCTATTTAAAAGTAGATATAAATGGGAAAATGAAGTCAGTAAGTCATAGCCTAAGCTACAAGGGAGGAGAATTAGTAGTATAGTGGTAACAGAGGATAACACTGTATGAGTAAATGGGTACATATGTATGGATTCATGCTCAACAAGAACCTGGTGTTACAAGATGGATTCATGTGTAGAACAAATCATAATGCAGTTCATTACCCTCACTCACAAGAGCCTGCCAATGGTTCCTATCTTGAACCACATAAATTCACTGCCCAGGACAACAATTTTAAGCCTTAGGAGCTGCAATTTAGTGCCCACTGTACTCTGCAAAGACTCAGGATTTAAATGGCTGCTTTTTACTTCACATGTTCTTGGCAACAACTTTGGTTGAAATTTGGTTTTCTTAACATCATATTGTGTGTCGACTGTACTAGCCTTTTGGCACCAAAGGGTTAAATCTGAAACATCACCACAATAATAATGTCATTATGTTATCACAATATTTTATCCTTTCTTTACTTTGTTGATTTGTTAACCACAGCTGAGAAACATGTCTCATGCCATATTCAAGAAGTCATAAAGTCTGCCCTAATGAACAAGTCCAATGTGACATGTTACAAATCTGTCAGTAATATAATTATGTACCAGCTACAACTGCATACTCAGCAAAGCCCATAAACACAAGAACTGCACACAGCTCTCCAATCCTTCAATGCCTCATTATAGACTGAAAATTAGATATTAAAATGCAGAATATAAGGTTAATGCCATAGAGTTGCAGAATATTCTGAGAAGGGGAGCAGTTATGTATTCTGAGGGACCAATCAGTGGCTTTTACATGAATAAGCAAGAAACAATAAATAAACAAATGCTCAAGCTTAAAGTAGTATTGCACTTCTGGAAACCACAGTAAACTGGCCTCCATTCTCACTACTATCATTCATTTAGAATAAAGACCATTTCATCATTTTCTGACAATATAACAAAATAAAATGTATAAATGCAGGCATGTACATAAATACACAATACAATACATGAAATGGTATACACTGGTTTATAGATCAAGATGATACTGTGTTTTTCATTCCTCTGGTATATGGTGCTGCGTCATATAGCAGAAAAATGATGACATCAGCTGCACTACTACAAAAGCATAAATCTTGTGTGATTATTTTCTTGATGAACACTTTCATAGTCACTTTGTCACAGAGCATGAACATGATATGTTGTAACATAATAATGAACTGTAAAAAATCAAATGTCAAATTTGGCTTCCTTATTTAGGATAAAGGCTGTCCTGATTTTAATTTAATGTTATGCATTTCAGCTTAGTCACCACATTATAAATGTGCATTCAACTGCATGTTTCATGTAAGAAATCAACATCAGTAACTGAAAAAGACATCAACAGGCAGTTGACATACACTGATATGAGAACCAACATTTTGTCACAAATTAAACTGCAGTTCAATCTTTGTGCTTTGTGATTAGAATATAAAGCTAAATAATATAAAACTGCTGCTGTTGATCAAAATAAAACAGTAGCTGGATGAAACTCTGCTTTTTTATTTGCCATGATCATAGAGAATAAAGTGACCCTAACATCAAATGTAAATCCTGTCCATTACAGTTTAATGGTTGCTGATCGTTTCCTTTTATCAGACTTAACTGCTCCATATCCCCTAAATACTTTCCACAGTTAGCACCCTTTCATCCTCTTGTTACACACATATATAAAACCAAAATCCATAATTAGTGCAGTAATAGTTCTCAAAGTGATAGAAATACAATGATTGATGGCAAATAAAATTCAAACACACATGACTGGCAACATTTGTATCCAAGCCAAAGTAGAGTTTCTGTTTCTATTTAATCCAAAAATGGACCGTGTTATCCATAGCAGCAGCATTTAAAGCAGCATGCGCATTTCACTTCTGTTGTCAAGGCACCCACATCCCCACCACAAAACACAGCCATGACCCAAACAGAATACACTGTCCTTTGTCAGCTGCTTCATTAGATTGGTGACAGGTAATATTTGGTGCTCATATACATAATAATTTCACCAAAAAACACATGATGTCTGGTATCTATAAATGTTATAGCAACTGTTAAAAAAAGTGCAAAGGGTTAAATTATTACTTCCTCTCACGTTCAGATACTTGTTATGGTTTACAGTTTCTTTACCATTATAATATTAAGAAAATCTGGCCCAAAAGATGTCATGACATATAACCCTTTGTGGGTAAACTCTGACAAAATACAATGAGTTCAAAAAATGATGCAATGGCCTTTCCACAGTGGTCTCCTGTACTACACTACATTTAGCATTAAAATTTGTAACTGATATTAATAACTAGAATATATCTACTTAACATTTTTAATCAACCGTTAAGTAACATGACCTCCATAACATGTCTTTCAGACATTACAAATTTTACACTTAAGGCTGTACTAAAGTGCCATCTTTTCATAACAGACAGTAGCCACATGTTCCTCTGTGCTCTTGCTTTTACAAATAATGCACTTTATCAATATACCCCAAAAAAGGTACAAAAGTAAGATAAAACTGCAACTTACTTTCATTCATATGAAGTTCAAAAGGGCAGACAGGGTGAAATTTAAAGATGTCTCCAGCTGATTATGTTTCATTTTCATTTCATTCATTTATTTTCTGTAAATCTTTTACAAGATATGGAAATAGTCATTTCTATAATAATACAATAAAAAAACAGCAGCTTACAGTATACACATATAAAATTTGTGAGAAATTTGTATCGGTATGCATAAGTAATATACAATAATGAAACTGTATGCACATTAAATATAAGAACAATTTCAGGATTAAAACCAACATGTTATGGGAATGATAAACAGATGCACAGTTAAACTTAAAAATATACACAATTTTGAAATTGTCTGTGTAAGAAATAAGCTGTTGTATGAAGTGGTTACACAAATTTATTGTCATTCTGATGGATTCTGGACATGATGAGTAATTTATAACAACCCTCTCCTACAGTAGTTTACATTGGTCCCATCACATACTGTATTTGAAGAAAATACCAGTATTTTGCTCCTTCAAAATTGCTTTCTTGTTCCCTTTTCATATTTTAATATCACTTAATGCTGTACATAAATAAAACAACCACAATGAGAGGCAAGTACTCCAAAAGAAAATGAATCATAGCCCACAGAGACGGATTACAAACTTAGAGTAACTCCGGAACACTGGCCATAAAAATCACCATCCCCCTCATCTGCAAACATAGGTCAGGGTGTTGTGATCCACAGATAAACTTGAGAGCCACTGCTGCAGTCATGACTCTAGTAAAGCCCTGTATTATCAATTCTGCACATATTTTATCAAGACCACACACTGTGCAGTTGAGTGATGGTATACAGTATACACTGTCCTAAGAGTCTCAACATTAAGAAATTCAACAAGTGGCTTAACACCATAACAACATTAGTGACAACAGCCAAATATCAATAAGCATGTGCTCATTTGCAATAAATATATTTTACTATTATATACTAATCAGCTACTCTTGGTGGACTTCATTTAATAAATGTATATGTGTACCAGTACATATAATTCAAATATAAGCAAGTCAATGCCATGGCAAGATATGAAGTTGAATAACTGAAATGTCTTTCATCTAGGAACGCATCCATAGCATTCAACAACAGACATCTCTTTCTTCAAAGCAATAAAGAATTTGTTGGTATTTTTTATCAGGGGTGCACAAATTTTCCAAAAATCTAGTAGCCATGTCAAAATTCTAAGCACCAGAAGGGTGACACAACACAAGTTTCATAACAAGGACCCACAAATATTAGGAGCCACTGCACAAACTGTAGATGCCATTGTGCATCCATTTTATATTACAACTGACTATGGTACAAAAAATTCTCCAGACCTAACAATCATTCAACTCTGTCACTTATCATGCAAGTTTCTTGTCAAAATAAGAATGGTGCATTATTCCCTTCAGAATGAACTTTCAAGCGAACCATAACTCAGTGTAAAATTCTTCAACAAGAATTTTACCCACCCTCTTGGAGCTCTTATGACACAATCAGGAAGGCATGATAACATTCACGTACAATAATGGAACACTGAAAAGATGAAGTTGTCCCTCTCCATGCCATGAAGGGGAAATACAGGCATAGCTCCCGTCTTTCGTAACCCTTGACAATAAATGAAGGGGCATGGTCAACTTCATGCCCCAACTACTTTACCCCCAGGAAAAAATAACCCAGTGCTCAGTGAAGAGGAGGTTGGGTGGGCCCCACAGCCAGTCTAAGACATTTTAAGGGACAGAAAACCTCTTGTTCCTGTCAGGATTTAAACCCCAGATCATCCAGCCCATAGCCTAATCACTATACTAGGCTACCCAGCTCCCTTCAGAGTATCAAATTTTGTGTCAAATTTGCTACCACAGAATTTTCTTTAAATAAGTTTAAGCCAATTCCCTGCCATTCTATTAGCAATTCTTAAACATACAGTTAGTTTCTTTTAACATTTCATGCATCATAAGAGTTCATCAAAATTCTTAATCCCTGTTCATTTTTCAGTAATTTCATATTTTGGTTCTTTTATCATTATTTAAAAGCCCAGAACACTACAACAGCTACTACTCCCCTCACAGTCTTTCACAGAACTAAAATAAGAGTAACATAAAGGCGGCTGATTGTGGCAGACGTCCAAAATTTAAAAAATTAAAAAAATCAAGCCAACCTCAAAATTCTAGGTGCCAGAAGAGTGACAATAAGCAAGTTCAATTCTGAGGACCCCACCACACAAAATATAGTTGCGTGGGTGACCTGGTGTCTGGGATTTGTGCACCCCTGGACTGTGACACCTAATACATACAACACAAAGGAGCAGGAAGGCACTCATGGAATATGTCAGAAAGAACTACAGAAAATCCCCAGTATAAAAGGTATTATAAATGACACAGGAAGAGTTAACATGAGACTCTTGTCAATTCTTACATTGCTGCATCTTGTTTATGCATAAACAGTTATTTGTGTATGTGTATAAGACTGTAAAGATGTTCACATCTGTTAGGCATTCTAGCATTTTTCAGTCACATTAACCTTTAAAAAACCAGACTGGTATTTAAAATTTTGCAAATGGTTTAATAAAAATATACCATTTGAACAGAAAGAGATAAAACTATGAAATAAATGGCATTTTATGGAAAACACTATGGAGATTATGCAGCATATCTTAAAAATACAGCAAATTTCCTTTGCCTAAATAATATATAAAATGAATTTCTATAGGTGTTGTTTATATGTATTTGCATATGCAAATGCAGGCCGTTGAGAGGTTACGAGAGAACGCCTAAAAATGTCAACATAATGTGCTATGATATAAATAAAGTAGTCAATTCTACACAGTTTCATTGTTACTACCAAACAGGGTTTCTCTATGAAGACAAATGGTGAATTTTTATGATATTTGTTGAGTAAGTGATTAAACATGCTTGAATAGATACAGAAGTAGTTTAAAATACTCACAAATACAGCACAATACAAGGTGGTAAATGAAAGACAATACAAGGGTAACAGTAAAGTTGTCCTTGTGGTTAATTAAGCACCACAAAGTGCAGATATATAGGGAACTGTAGTTATAGCTGTACACAACCTTTACCTCAGCATTAGATCAAAGAACATTTTACCCTTAAGGAAAAAGTCCTAGTACCCAGTGAATAGAAGTATGCATGACTAAGAGTCAGTCTGGATGCTGCAGAGAAGAGAAAGTCTCTGTTCCTACAAGTAACTAAACCCCAATTCCTTGGTCAGCCAGGTCCTACCCCAGTCACTATGCTGACTCAGCTATTCCTGCTGTGAAAAAAAGTGGTCAATGATGTTGCAAGTGCGAAGAAGCACATGAAACAAATATTACTCTAAGTGACAACAGCCTAAGTAGCCTGTCATTTGCATTCATGTCTTATGCAATAAAATGTGGATGTATAAATCTGACAACTTTGTAAGACTTACATATGCTTTCCCAGTAGTCTAGTAGTTCTGAATGAAACAAGGCTGAATATCAAGAATAACAAGCTATCTAGATCAATGATACTTTCTTGAGAAACGTTTTCAAATCACACAAGAACACTATTCAATGCATACTGGTCTTACCACCTCAAAACAGGCATAGAGCATAGAACATGTATTATAGTGGTTACAGGTGTAGTGACCACTCACATTTAGTTAGGTCAGATCCAAGAATAAGAATAACCATATTTACATCATAAACCACTTACAATAAGTCAAAGAGTTAGTCCCACAAACAAATGTTTTACATTATCAATCCTTTCAACTATCTATAATTTTTCTGATCATACATATTGCCACTCCATTTTTTTTTACACACAGAAACTTTAAGCTCAACTGAAAAATCATTTAAATTTGCCTGTGCTCCACTGCATAACAAAGATCATAGATGCTTACAGAAGCCACAGAACTGAGTGTTGGCCAAGTAGATGGCAGGACACTACAAGTAAATGGTGATGTCAACACTGCTGACATATGACAGAATAGAGTTACCAAGTGTACTTTTCATTCACAATTATTTTTGCTTACAATCTGAACATAAAAATTAATCTGTACAAAGTCCTGTTCATGAATTGTGCATTTTCATACAATTCTATTTCACAGTACTAATGCAAAGAATACTGGTAGGCATTTATAACTTTGTCAACAAATTAGTTGGATGATCTAACCAGCTGCATCTGCGAGAGATCATTCTGTAGGTTACCATATCTTACACTATCCGAAAATAGAGAAATTACGAGAAAAGTGGAGGAAATATGACAACAAAATACTGTGACAGAATATGTGAAATTTTATAAATATACAAAGAATCTTACTAAAGAATATCAACCGAGAAATTTAAATGTATTAATTGTGAATGGACAACTGCTATCTAAAAAGATAAAGGTGATGGATGGAATGAATATTTTCAAGGAAATTAAGTGATCAGGGTCAATTAAACACAGAATCTGACATGGAAGAAGTTGATTTTAATGTGACAAATTAGGAAAAAATTGAACCCATATATTTGGAAGTAAGAGATATTTTAAAAACCAAAAGACACCAGGGATAGATGGAATAATAACAGAGATTTTACAGAAAGTGTGTCCAGCTTTATGGATAAAGATACATAGTTTAATAAAGATTGTATGGAAATACCCATATATTGGAAGATGGGAAATGTATGCCCAACAAATAACAAACGGTGATCAGAATAAATGTGACAATTACAGAGGAATATCGCATTTCAGTTGTATATACAAAGTACTATCACATATAATAAGTAATTCACTGACAGAATATGCAGAAAAAATAATTGGTGATTACCAATATGGATTCAGAATGAACAGGGGAACAAGCCATAATGTACATATTGAGACAAATATTAGAATAGGAAAATGAGTATAATATACAGATAGATATACTGTTTATAGATGTAAAGCAAGCATTTGATAGTATTTACAGACATGGAATAATAAAAATATTACAGTTAAAACGAATACCGAGCAAAGATTAATAAGGATGACACAGACTCTCAAACAAAAGTAGTTATAGAGAACAACACAACAGAAAGCTTTAATGTTAATGTAGGAGTAAGACAAGGTGATGCATTGTTAGTCATATTGTTTAGCTTAGTCCTGGATTATACTATAAAGAAATTAGACATTAGGTAAAATATATAAACTAAAATGGCACAGAGCAATCTATAAGTGGATGATGTGTGGTCATAATACCTAGAAATCTCAAAGCCTTGGAAGAAGCATTGCAGGAATTAGAGAATACAGTGCAAGAAAAAGATTGATAATCAATTAAGAAAAAACAAAATATGTAAGAGTAAGTAAGAAGACACACAATCAGCGTAAGCAGATAGCAACAGGAGGGTACAGGTTTGAAACAGTCTCTAGTTCTTCTTATCTAGGTTCAGTAATAAATGATGATCATAGCACATCAGAAGAAATAACACACAGAACTGAGAAAGGAAACAAGGCCTATAATGGCATATAAAGGCTTAATGACCTCTAAATTAAAAAATATACTACAAGTAGATCTGCATGACAATGATAGGCTGGTAGTGACCAACGGATGTGACACCTGGATACTGTCTGTAAGGGACATAAATAATTTTTCTGCTTTTGAAAGACAAATTTTAAGGAAGATATTGGGACCAACTGGGTCAAAGGAAGGATGGAGAATAAGAAGTAATAATGAATTGCAGAAGTCGAGAAAAGGAGACGATATTGTTGAATACATAAAAGCACAAAGAATAAAATGGTGGGGACATCTTAACAGAAATGAAGATACAGATCTAGTGAAGGAGATCACTTACTGGAACCCCACAACAATAAGAATCAAAGGATGACCAAAGAATAGATGGAGAGATGAAGTAATAAATGATTTAAAGAAGGTAAAACTGAGAAGATGGATCCAGCTCGTTACAGGTGGAAAAGCCTGGAATGATCTGGTGCAGAGGATCAAAACTCATGCAGGGTTGTAGTGTCAGAAGAAGAAGACACTGAAATGTTGATACTTATTCCTATACTTTCACTTTTAAACAGGTTAAGGTAAAAAGGTAAAGTTGCCCTTGTCCATGCCACGAAGGCATGTGGGTGAGTAGATGTATAGGTCCCCCTGTTCTTAGCCTTGACACAAGATGGAAGTTAATGGTTAACTTCACACTCTGGCTGCTTTACCCCCAAGAAAGATCCGCAGTACCCATTGAACAAGGGGCTGAGTGGGCCCCAGAGCCAGAAATCTCTTGTCCCCTACTGTGATTGAACCCCTCTCCATCCACACCATAGCCTGGTCGCTATACTTATTACATTACCCTGGCTCCTCTTTTAAACAGTAATGTTCAATTATACATCAAATGTATTTTTCTTTTTGCAGTAACAGTTGAAACAAACATTTTTAAATACTATTATGTGCTTATTTCTTTACTTGCACATGTGTAGTACTTCTTCCCTTAATTGTCACACACCCACCACAATAAGCAGAACAGCACATCGCATGTTTATACTACAGATACATTTACTTTCAGAAACTACTGCCCAAATTTGTATCTTTCAAAGAGAATGCAACAAATGAGAACCCATTTTTCAAGTGCATTGTTCCAGATATAAATATCAACCACATTAAGAGAAAATTTTACAGTCATACCTGGAATAAAACCACCTTTCCAACCCTGTACTGTTCATATGTTAACCACAGAAGAAAATTCTTGAGAGAGGGATAAATTCATTAAATTTATATCCATAATAAATCTTGACCTAGATATATAGGCTAACTTCATGTGATATGCACAAATGCAAAGATTTCTACTATTACCTGATAACTCAGAACCAGATTCCAAAAGATATTTCTGTAACTCAAATGAGATACTGGACAATGTCCAATATGTTGTCAATTCAATAGAAGAACTTTATCACAAACCTTCAGACTTGACAAATAAATTCTATTCTGAAAATAAAAATTATTTACTTCTTGTTGTATTCTTTCTTTTGGGTGATTCCCTGGCGTCTGAATTTCATGTGCCGAAGTTTCGGAACAATATGTCAGTTCCATCTTCATAGCTGGTGTAAGCAGGAGGATATATGTATGGTAAAATGACAAATATCTTTCCTTGGATATGAAACACATACTGTGAATAGTAATTTATATCCAATCAGCAGTTCATTGCTTCAGATTAATATTAGGAGATGTGCAAATAAGAACAGGCACAAAGTATAGCACCCAACTTTTATCATGCCCTTGAAGTCAAACAACACAGATGTTGTCGACATTCATTTCTCATTAAGTTAGAGTGAAGTGTATGAGAACTATACCTTAGTTTGCAAGGTAATTTATGGCTATGTTGCTTTACTTTGTGCGCCATATCTAGATTACCTTATTTTTATTTTTCCTGGCATACTTCCATGGTTTAACTTTACAGATTAATACTTATTAGTTATGGCACAGGAAAAGTTATAGCCACATAAAACACCTGAGAATGTGAAATAAATACGTGAATAATAATATATCTAGAGTATTACTACCTACATTATTCCTACTACCCTGAAGTCTTTTGCACATTGTGCAACACATAAAACTGACAGTGTCATTCAGTAAGATATGGCACACCTATCACATGACTGTTATTGTATACACCTCATTATTATCATAAAAGAGAATAAATTAGGGTTTAGTGAGGTCATATATACACTTGTACAGAAAATTCAAAAGAATTTATGTTTGTGATAGACTAATTAGGCTGCAAATTCACAGTTTATATGAGAAACACAACACACAAACCTCTGCAATACAGCAATCTTACATCACACGTCGGTATGTAGGTCTGATGTTTACAACAGACCAAAAAAAAAACTATACCTGTATGCAGCATTTCAGTTATGTCTCTTTTCACTACGTTCAGTTTCACTCAACTTCTGAAATGGAATGCAAGGTAACTCCAACTCTGACATTTCTGTAATAAAAGTGGTATTCACGCATTTCTGGATATTGTCCATTGCACAGTATTCTGAATAGAACACATCATTTTGAAAAGTGTATCTTCTTCAAGAAGGCCTTATTGCAACACAACACATTCACAGAATAGAAAGATGCAATGTGCTTGACCATGTGCTTGAAACTCAAGCTTAACACATTTAAAATGTGCCAGAATGATCTACTCGTGGTACAGACATGCTGTTATGAGGAACGCATAATTGCAGTGAAACATGTAGAATGTCTTGTGTACTAATGAAACTACATTTAATAGAGATATGAAAAAAAATGTGTTCAAAAGTTATTTTGTTACACTGACGTCCCCATGTCTTTTTACAGTAGGTTCCCAACTCATTACAGACTGGATGGTCCAGAGACGGAATTCTGGTGGGGGTGGGATTTTCCACATTCATCCAGACCAGCCCTGGGGCCCACCCAGCCTCCTGTATAATGGTTAACAGATCTCTCTCTTGGAGGTAAGGCGGGTGGGACGTAGCATTGACCACCAACCTCATCTAGCACTGAGGTTAAAGGAAGAACAGAGCTATACCTCTACTCCCCCTCTGGGTCTTCATGGCCTCTTCTAGGGTGAACTTTATTTTATTTTACTTTACTGTCATGTCCAATGATAGATAATAGATTTTTCTAATGGCAGGTGGCAGCCCACATTTTCAGCTGTGGTTAGAAAGAGATCCAGTTTGTGGAACAGTGTGTTCTGTTCAGGCTATCAAATGACGGACAAATCCCAGACACCTTGTAATCCTGACGTAAAAATCACTGCATATGAATAACGATTTTTATCACTATTTCAGCAATTATTACTACCATGTTCTGCCAACATGGAAAAATAACTTTAAACATACTTTTATGCATAAAATAAGACAATAATATCACAAGCCTTTTTTCTGAAAACATATCTGCTGGTATTCAGTGTGAAAAAATAAACAGGGAACTGTACTGGACCAGCAGATATGGGACTTCTAACAACAACAGTTTGCCAGTATGATCACTGGCTGACGAAAGCACTAGTAATATTACCGTGAAAGAGTAGAACGGTGAAATAAATGAGAATATAATGAACCTCCAACTTCAGGAACTCAATGTACAAAATTTAGCTTGTTCCAAATCCCTGTAACATACCTCCACATTGAACAAGGATATGAATTAAGAACTTTTACTGACTTGGATGACTGTTAATACAAGTGCTGGGACAGGATGTGCTGACCTCATTCAGTATACTTCAATATTATACGGTGACAAAACATGTACCTTAGCTGCAAGGGTAACACATCTTCTCTGCTGACTCCAAGTCAACCCCAATTTAGCTCCTTTAACATGTAAAAGTAATGAATCTTTGACCAAACAAGTTATTTGGTTACTTAGGATGTAACAGAAAGAATAAAGAGGAAATACAAATATTGCTTCTACAAAATGCATGATAACTCTTATGTACCGGACAATTTACAGAATATAAGTAAGTTGATATTCCAAGCCAGGCTGACATTCTCAAAACTACATTCCACTTTCTTTCGATATAAATCAGTATAGCAAAAAATAGCTTACATGCAATATTTATGAATTATTTCATAGAAATAGATCAACAAACATTCCTCACACAGGTGGGGGCCAATGTAATGGTGTAGAGAAAACCTTATTAAATGACCCATTACATGTAGTATTGTCAAGCTTATTGAAATTGTTGACTGGCAGAAGTTGGTGCTGCATGGATTTAAGCAAATAGAAAATAAACTGACTTCTCAAACAATTCACTGCTGAAGCCAGGCTGGCAGAGCAGCAAGAGATGCACTTCACTTCTTCCAACACTCTTTGATATGTCAGTGCAACCTGTTGAACCAACAAGATAAGACATTAGCACAGCTAATGGCCTGGGATCAGTTTCAATGCATGGAAGTCAAAGCATAAAAACACAGCCTCTGGGAAAGACCATGGGACATTCAGCCTCCCAAATTCTACTTGGCACTGATAACATCTTGGGAGATTTTTACAGTTATAAGTATCAAGGTTTCATCATAAGGGTCATAGATGTTCAACATAAAATTAGGTTACATAAGCACAGAACAATGGACATGGTAATGGTACATCCAAGTCCACACTGAAGGTTTGCACCATATCAAAAACAGTATGTTGGAATTTTACACCATATTTTAAAAATAATTTTAGCATTAAACACAAACGTACATAAACACAGAGTCAATATGACTTCAAAAGTAGCTGAAATTAGACCTTTCTTATACATTCTTGTTGCTCAGGAAGAAGACACTTCTTGGACAGCTTGACTCTGAAGATGAACGCACTATGTCCTTTGAAATGTGAACTGCCTGCCCAGTGATACAATGTAATATCCCAGATGACTTGAATCTTCAAACAAGAACTTCCCTATGACAGAAATTCAGTAACTTGGGAACGCACAAATCCCAGGTTCCAGGACACTGTGGCAACTCAATTTTATACAGTGGTGCCTAATATTGATGGATCATCTGCATGGAATTTCATTCATGTCACTCCTCTGGCACCTAGAATTTTAAGGTGGCCCCTAGATTTTGGGAAAATTTGTACACCCTTCCAGTAACTTACATAACTTATGAATCTGCCTCAAGAAGTGAAATATTGACAAACATCACACCTACATAACAAACCCAAAGTGACACCCCAGATGTAGAAACCCTGCATAACAGAACACTGGAGCTAGTTCCTGAGCCAGATAACATACCTTTGTAAAGCTGACACTGCATTTAAACATAGTATAGTTCAAATGGGAGACATATACAAGATACTGAATGAAGACAATGTACAGTCAAACAGTGAAGGTACTTGTAATCACACTGCAACAGTCATTACTAAAAACAAAATTATAAATTTGGAAACTTACAATATTTGTACATGTCCCCTTATAATGCAAGTAAAGAAGGAATATATAATTTGACTTTATACCTAAAAACACTTAAAAGGCAGTGTTCACTTAAAACTAGAACCTCAGTCTCAGACAGTTGGGTGACAAGATAATGACCTGTGCCCCAGAACTTCATTAGTTACCTGTCTCACAGCTGCATCTTACACTGAACTGATAATAAAACATTCTGGCACTCCATTGTTAAGTAATCCATATCCAAGCCTAAACATTACTGCACACTAGAAACAAGAATAATTTCTCAACTTTCTTAATAACTTCTTGTGTCATTTCTAAAAATGTTGATAACACATAAATTCACTGTTCTTTGTGACCAGGTATTAAAGCTTGTTCACTGTCAAACACTTCTAATTCTATTAGAGACAATACAAATGTTCACAATATTCCTACATGAGGAAAAACTCTATTGTCAATTTGCTACATACTAAGAAGTGTTGTACCTGCATCCCTTAGTGAATTTCACTGGACCTTCCAAACAATTACAGCTGCTATTAACATTAGAGAACCAGCTGAACTGGAAGCAATGTTGAATGCAATATTCATAGGTGCATCTGCTAAAAATCCATTAGTTGGATCTGGTTCATCTAGGCACTCAAATTCACAGCATCTCTGTCCTGCTCGGAACCTCTTGCAAAACTGTAAAACACAGTTATATATTATGATTAGCAATCACCACTAACTTGATATCCAAGTATGTAGGTATGTGATCCCATTCACTTATGTAGGAACCAGATCAATAAAAACTATAAAGCATACATACAGAAAATCACAGTCAATAAACATGGTAATAGCACTGAACTAATGGAAAAGGCCCATTAGAAATTCAATAACAACACTGTTACAGAAGGAAGAACATACACATAAACACCATCTGTTGGACAGCGACTACATCCTCTAAGAATGAATAAAATAAATAGCTAATAATAAACCACCTCTTATTATATAGAGCCTGCAGTTTATGTGGCCCATATAATTGATCACTATGCAGACAAACTTATATGATAACAAGTAGAGCAGCGTGTGCTGCTATTAAAATTTGCCATCAATTAAGGTCCATGCCTTTTAGATCAATGTACTGCAGTTAATATTATGTTTGTACTCAGTACACTTAAGGGAGATGCCAGAACGTTGTAGTTCCATGTGTTGAAGTTAATATAAGGCTTTCATAATCATATTTCAGGCAGGTGCTGGAAACAGTTTCCGTCAACTTGCAGACACGTATCACACCTAACAAACACAATGTCCATTGCATGTTGAAGTTCTGCCTGTGAAATTAAAAACACAGTACTCCAATTGCTCTCTGTCACTGTAAGCATCCAAGATAAACACTGTCCTTGACCTAGTTCCAGCAGCTTTTGTGCATCATCAGCCACAAAACAACCCAGATTTGACACATTACTGTGTGAAAGTACGCCCTCCTGTATAAACGTATGACTTAATTACGATCACATATTTCAAACTTACATGTTGTTAGTATTGATCAGTCTATAAAACATCTCATAATTGGACATGGTCAGTTGTAAGTATTAAAGTAATAAAAAGAGTTATGAAAATGTCATGTTACCATTTAAAAGATTAGAAAATAATGATAACCCGTTTATAGCTGTAACAAAATAAGGTACTGACATACTACAGAGACACGTGCAAACAAATGTGCAACTATCTTTCAAACACAAAATGAAAGTGAGGTTCATGGAATCAACACATGCATGGGCCTTGGCAATTAAGGTTCAGCTAGCCTGAGAAATTCTTTCATGGTTCTTTTCAATAACTCCAGCCAAGTAATGGGCTAGCACCATGAAGCAAGCCACAAACATCCTTGGGCCCTCCCAAGTGAATAATTCTACTGTATCTACATTTGACAGCATATAACTCAAAACATTAAAAACAGCATTACAAAAGCAAACAATGCAGCAAATAAACATATGGATTAATGTCATACTTCAAAATTTCTGTAAACAGCAGCACGGTATTTCCTAACAGGTTATAAATTTCATACCATCCATTAAAAACTGTGAACAGTTGACAGCAATTTTTACTAGTAAAGTTCCATTGTCTGAGTTGGTTTCCTCACAAATTCAGCCGGACTGTATTTGGGCAGACAAGAACTCAGTTACAGCGCATTAACAGCCTTCATCACATCTGACAATAGGTCAGATAGCACAAAAGCCTCTATTATATAAGCTGTCCTTTAGCTGTCAAGGCTACCAGTAAGATGTGGGAAGTGCTATTTAGTGATATCTGCCTACTGGAAAGTGGTGCAGTGGATTACACATGAATACTTGTACTCCGATTAACACTATATTCACAAAAATAGGAAATTAAATGTCCAAAACCATGCCAAACTACTCACAGATACTCTTTATTTACTTCTTATTCAAGAAGACTACACATAAAATGTTAAAATCTTGTATTTTTGTTACGAACAATTTAGTTATTTAATTCATTAACAGTTCCCCGACATTATCCAAAAACAACATTGAAAATTATTGTGTTTCCGAAAAATTTCAGTACCAACATGTAAGAAACTTTTATGTTCCATTTAGAAAAACAGTTCTCCAAGTACAGCTGTTTCAGTACCACAAATCAGGGTGAGAGAGCAACAACTCTCCTTCAATATTACAAAGTAGGTTGATAGCAACAGTGATCCTTCAACACTACAAAGCAGGCTTTGGTAGCAACAGCAGTCTTTTAAGAATAAACAGCAGGCTGAAGTAGCGATAACCCTCTTTGAATTCTATATAGCAGGCCAATGCAGCAGCAGTGCTTGTTTAACTTGCACTTGGGACTGTCTCATCATGCATTTAAACTAGCTCACTGGCCATTCACACAAATGTTCCTCATCATCTTCTCCTGGCAACTTCTGCAATATTGAATTGAAATGAACCACAATCTCCCCACTTATAATCTTACTTTTATTCAACTCTACATACCATCTGCAGCCAAACACTTTCATTAAATAACCAAACAATTAATCAAACCCTTATTTTTAAAAACAAAACTCTGTACAAAGAGAAGTGATATACCATATTTTCAATAAACGTGGAGTAACCCAATCAATCTGGTAGCAAAACTACGCCCTTTCAGGTCTGCTGATAAACAAATTTGTGC